>Ga0180007_10002221_pt1 | contig 23623 bp, 23 predicted proteins | sample MM_PC_MetaG_FD_121122 | JGI IMG/M metagenome (GOLD analysis project Ga0180007, IMG submission 121122) | Groundwater microbial communities from the Aspo Hard Rock Laboratory (HRL) deep subsurface site, Sweden - MM_PC_MetaG | ecosystem: Environmental > Aquatic > Deep subsurface > Groundwater... | reverse complement strand
TCATGTTCAATTCGAATTCCTTTTCCAACTGTCCCGGTACAGTAATTATAAGAGCATGAACAAGCCCTAGAATCAGAAACCGCATAAGCTACACCGTCTTTTGAGGCTTTAATTGGAAAACCATTTCCACCATTAGCCATGTCAATTCCATTATGACCTGCTTCTCCATATAAACCAGGTAAATAGTTTTCTCCAAACCATTGAGTTACATTTCCGGGGTAACCATCCAAAGGAATTCCCAACCGTCCATCTTCAAGATATGGCTTAGGATTAACCACTGATAAATCTTTATAAACTCCATAATGCAAATGCGGTCCAGTTGAGCAACCGGTATTACCAACATAAGCAATCGTATCACCTTTTTTAACTTCACCAATCTTTACTCCCACCGAACCCATGGCTCTGGCAATAGAATCCAAATCCGCTACCAACTTAGTTCTTAACTCTTGAAATTTATGTTCATCATTTTTAGTTAATTCTAATAATTCTGTTTTCGATTGTTGCTGTTGTCCTAAAGTGGTTTTCTGTGATTGCAAAGTTAATTGCAATTTTTCAACTTCAGCTTGCTTGGTTTCTTTAACCGCCTTTTGTTCTTGATGAATATCTTTTGAATTTTGGAGTTCAAGTAAAACTTTTCGATCATTAGCTTGAGCCACCTGAAGATACTTATTACTTTCCAAAAACTCACTAAAACCACCGGAGGACAAAAACACATACATTGGCTTAAAATATCCTCGTTTATAGGTCGCCCCCACCCTAGAAACCAACAAAGTCGAAACCTCACCCAGATTTGCATCCAGTCTGGCAATTTTTACGGATAAGGTAGCAATCTCTTTTCCCAATACATTTAAATTTTCTTCCGTCTGGGAAATAAGTGCTTTAGTTAAAGCCACTTGGTTATCTAAATAAGCAATAGTACTTTTTAAAGTTTTTTGCTGACCCCTAGCTTCTGCAATTTTCTGTTCCAGTTCTTGGATTTTTTCTTGGGTATTTTTGTAATCATCACTTAAATCAGCCGAGACATACCTAAAAGGAATCACCAATAACCATAACCCCAAAAACAAAACAATAATTTTTTTCAACATACTATTCTTTTAAGAATCGTCTTGTTGCTATCAATCCGGAAACTGCTCCAATCAACCCTCCAAATAACAATTCACCTCCTAAAAGTGCCAACATAAACCAAAATGGTACCGGTAAAATTGGAATATCTCTCAACCAATTAATTAAAAATGGAGTCGAATAAAGAAGTATCAAATAACTAATAATCCAAGCAATAAAGCTACTCACCAATCCATATAAAACTCCGGAAACTACAAACGGTTTAATAATAAAACCACGAGTTGCTCCCAGTAATCTTTGAATCTCAATTTCATCTCTTTTAATCGCAATCTGCATACCGATAACCACCAAAATCACCAAGATTGACTCTAGGGTAAGATAAGTAATTATTCCCAATCCCAATCCTTTAATACTTCTTACCCAGTTGCCCAAATTTTCAATAATATCTTCGTAAAAAACCACATCATCAACCCCTTCTTGAACAGATAAAACCTTGTTTAATTCACTCAAATCATTAAGTTCATTAGCCGAAATCTCAATCGAAGCCGGCAAGATATTATAATCCACTAACTCCAAAAGCAGTGGATTATCTTTATTTTTTTCTTTGTAAATTGCTTCAGCTTCACGAGTCGACACATATCTAAAATCATTTAACTTGCCGGTTTTTTCAAGTTGGGCTCTAATATTTGCTATTTGATTGCCATCAAGATCTTCACCGGGCTTAAAAAAAGCAATCACTTGCGGAGCCGACTCAAAATATTGGAGTATTTTAATTGACCCAAATGATAAAAGAGAAAACATTGAGATAACCAGCAAAGTCATGGTTGTAGCCATTATTGCAGACAAGACCTGAAAAGGACTTCTTTGTATCAGCTTAATAGTTGTATCTAAAAACTTCATGACTGATATTTACCTTTCTTGCTATCTTTAATAACTGTGCCTTTTTGAATCACAATCACTCTTTCTTCAAATTTATCAACAATATTTGAGTCATGAGTAGCCACTAACACAGTTGTGCCGGACAAATTAATTTCTTTAAACAATTTAAAAATTTTAAAGCCGGATTTAGGATCCAAGTTTCCGGTTGGTTCATCAGCAATCAAAACACTTGGTTGAGACACAATCGCTCGAGCTATCCCTACTCTTTGCAGTTCGCCTCCGGAAAGTTGAACCGGGAAAAGTTTTTGTTTCTTTTTTAAACTCACCTTTTCCAAAGCCTCCATTGTTTTTTCTTGTATCTCCTCTTTTTTTAATCCATCAATTTCAAGACTTAAAGCCACATTCTCAAATACAGTTCTATGGTTAAGTAGTTTAAAATCTTGAAAGCAAATTGCCACATCACGTCGTAAATCAGAAATTTGACTTTTTTTAATTTGAGATAAATCAAGCTCGTTTACTAAAATAGTTCCGGAACTTGGAAGTATCTCTCGTCGAAGTAACTTCATAATTGTTGTTTTTCCGGCTCCGGAAGAGCCGGTAAAAAACACAAACTCACCTGGCTTAATTTGAAAAGAAACCTTTTTTAAAGCTTGAGTTCCGTCATTAAATTCTTTTGTAACTTGTTGAAATACGATCATAACACCTCAAGACGGCCAACATCCATTAACCAACCGGCTTTTTGAGCTTCAAATGTTTCTCCCCACACCTTCACTTTTTTGCCAATAAATTGATCTAAATCAATAATAGAAGAGGTTAAGTAGACATATTTAGATTCTCCACCTTCGCGAATCAAATGATGAGAACCTTCACCATCAATTCCTTCGGCAGCCATCTCTCCCTCAGCCACATCACGAAAAGCATCTTCGTCCATCACTCCAAACGTATCTCCGGTTTCAAGCACTCCGGAAATTTCTGTCGATAGTTTTTTTACAGCCTTTGGTTTTTTAAAAGAATAAAGGCCATATCCGGTTCCAACTCCAAGGAAAACCAAAAATAAAAATATGGCCATTATTTTCTTTTTAGGATTTTTTTCAGTGACCACTTTATTTACCGACGCTTCACTGCTGGTACTCTCTGTAGACTCAGTGGTCTTTACTGCCTCTTCATCAGAATTTAAATTTAAAGCTTTAATTTCATCAGTCATATTTTTCTCCTCGATATTTTGGTTACGAACTTTCCGAAGTTTTAGTTCGTAACCTTATCGTTTCATTCTATCCTAAAGTCAAGCAAGCTTCAATAAAACCGTCAATCTTTCCATCTAAAACATCATCGGGATTTTTATCCAAGTGATTAGTTCTTAAGTCTTTAACTTGTTTGTAGGGATGTAAAACATAAGATCGAATTTGGTTACCCCAAGAAGCATGTTTATACTCGCCCTTAATATCTCTAATTTCCTTTTTTCTTCTTTCTTCTTCGATCTGCCATAGCTTGGCCATTAAAATCTTCATAGCAGATTTTCTATTCTGCTCCTGAGTTCGTTGAGTCTGGCACTCCACCACAATTTTACTTGGTTTATGTTTTAATCTAACTGCCGTTGATACCTTGTTAACATTTTGGCCCCCTGATCCGGAAGACCTATAAAAATCAACTTCAAGATCATCATCCTTTATCTTAATTTCGTCAGATTCTTCCAAAACCGGCAATACTTCCACTAAAGCAAACGAAGTTTGTCGTAAATTATCAGCATTAAAAGGGGATTGCCTTACCAATCTATGAGTTCCTTTTTCTCTTTTTAAATAGCCATAAGCATATTTTCCGAAAATCATTAAAGTCACACTTTTTATTCCCGCTTCTTCGCCCAAAGTTTCATTTTCCACCTTTACTTTATAATCATGTCTCTCTGCATAACGCATATACATTCTTTTCAGCATTTGCGTCCAATCCATGGCTTCGGTTCCACCTTGGCCGGCATGAATTAAAAGCATCGCCGTTCGATTATCATAAGGACCGGATAAGTATTTAATTCTTTCAAGAGCTTGAAGTTTTTTTTCTATTTTATTTACTTCGGATTTTAAAGACTCAGCTTCATCTCCGGAAGATTTTATCATTTCACTAATTACTTCAATCTCAACTTTCAAATTACCAATATCTTCAATCTCATTGGAAAGATTTGAGATCTTCTGCATTAATGCTTGAGCTTTTTCTCTATTTTTCCAAACACTTTCGTCTTTTGACTCAACCTCCATTTTAAGCAACTTGCTTTTTTTGTCATCAAAATTACTCGCCTTTAATAGTTGTTCAAAGCGATTTTCAATCTCTAGAATTTGTTGTTTAACTAAGCTCATTCATTAAAAATAATTGTTTTTTCTTTATCTCACCTTTAAGTATTTTCAAAGCAATCACATTCATAATTTTTTCTTGAATAATTCGATCCGCTTGTCGACCGCCCCATTTTTTAGAAAAAGATAAATCAGCCAAAGTTTTAATTACTGCTTCTGCAAACTTAACTTCAATTTCTTGATTTTTTAAGTTGGCAATTAATTTATTAAGTTTAAGTCGAATAATTTTTTCAACCTCATTTTCAGTTAATGAATTAAAAATAATCAGTCCGGTAAACCTGTTTAAAAACTCAGGCGAGTAATGAGTTTCTAAAGCCTCCATGCCATTTTTGCCAGCCAAAATTTCTCTAGTCCCCACATTAGTGGTGGCAATAATAATCGCATTGGAAAAATCCACCATTTGACCACTACTATCAGTCAGTCGGGCTTCATCTAAAACTTGTAAAAATAAATTAATAATATTTTTATGGGCTTTCTCAATTTCATCAAGAAGAATTAAAGTGTAAGGTTGATGTCGAACCGCTTCAGTTAATTGACCACCCTCAGATACAGTTTGACTTCCGGGTGAAGCTCCGATTAATCGACTGATACTATTCAAAGTTTGATATTCGCTCATATCAAGTCTAATCATGGTATTTTCCGATCCGAAAAATTCATCAGCTAAAGTTTTTGCGGTTTCTGTTTTACCAACCCCGGTCGGTCCGGCAAACATAAAGCTGGCAATTGGTTTATTTGGATTTTTTAAGTTAGTTCTGGCTCTTCTAATTGCATTGGCCACTGCCATAATCGCTTTATCTTGACCCACTACCCTCTGGTGCATTTTTGTTTCTAAGTTCAAAAGCAGTTCTTTATCTTCCAAAGACAGTTTTGTTACCGGCACGTTAGTTTTCTTACTCACCAGTTTGTTAACCATATTGGAAGTGACTACCTTATTATTTTTTGATTTAAGTTGAGCTATTACTTCGTCAAGTAGATTAACCGCCTTATCCGGAAACTCTCGGTTATGAATTAACCTATCTGCCAGTTCAATAATTCGAAGTAAGGCCATTGTAGTCACTTTTACTTTTTCTGATTTTTCCTGCAAATAAGTTACGTATTGGAGTATTAACATGGTTTGATTTTTGTCGGCACTTTTTAATTTAACCACATCAAATAATCTTGAAAAAGCTTCATTAGGTTCAATATATTTTTTATAATTTTCACTGGAAGTGGTGCCAATAAATTGAAATTTACCATCAGATAAAGCCGGCTCTAAAGCCATAAATAAATCATTGGTTTCCGGCATTCCCTTGTTAATGGAAGATAGGTAATGAACTTCATCCACAAATAAAATAATATTCTCGGCTCTGGTAATTTCATCAATAATTTTTGTAATTCTATAGTTCAACTCCGCTCCATCAGCGCTAGAAGCTAATCTCGAAATTTCCAAATTTACCAATCTCTTAAATCTTAAATCCCGACTGGTAACTCCTCTTACTATCTCTTGGGCAATTCCTTTAATCAAAGTGGTTTTTCCGCTTCCGGGCTCACCAATCACCAAAGCATTATTCATCTTTTTTCTTCCTAAAATATTAACAATGTCAGCAATTATTTCTTTTTTTCCAATAATTTCAGGGAGTGAAGCTTTTAAAGCTTGTGCAGTTAGATCAGTACTATATATATCCAAAGTAGGAGTCGGCACTCCCGTCCAAGCTCGATTCACGCCACCCATGGGTCGAGCTACAAACTCTTTTTCCCACAAAAAGGGAGTTTTTCCCCACAACCTTTTTCTTTTTAACCAAGCAACAGTAATTACTGCCTCATTGTATCGCCAGTCATTATGCTTTAATAAAGCCAACAAAAAATGCTTGCTACTAAGACAATCATCTTTTAATTGATTAGCCTCATTTAAGGCCAATTTTTCCCAGTCTGAAACAATTAAGATCGTCTCTAAATTTTCTAAAGACTTTTCAGACATTTCTAACTGATTTAAAATCTCTAAAACCTTTTCATCTTTTATAATTAATTTTTTTAAAACTTTACTATTATTCTTAGCTAGTTTTATATATTTTTTAAAAGCTCCGGGTCTTTTAGAGATGACTTTACTAACCACCCAAAGTCCTCCAACTAAAATCACCCCAATTTCTTTAAAATAAATCACCGTAACTACCGGAAGTAAAATCCAAACCATCATCCAAAAAATCATAGCCACTATAACTGACCCAAGCACTAATCCACCCAAAATCACTCGAGAGAATCTAAAAATAAAACTTAAAAATCTGCCCACCAAACTGGTATCATGAAACAAAGGTACAAACATCATTCTAAACATCAAAGACACTGCCATCTTGTTATCCAAAAAAACAATTAAATTTCTAAAAAATCGCTTAGATCCAACTAAAAATTTCATATTTTCTCTCTTTTCTTATCCCAAAATTTTCCTCTTCTGCAAAGCAGGGTATCAGCATCTTTTTTATTTTTCATTAAACCCTTAACTATTATTTCAAATAATAATGTATTTTGAGATGCCTTAATTAATATTCTATCATTAACTTTTATTATTTTTTCGCGAAGAGCAACCAAAGCTAAGTTAGTATTCTCAAACCAGTAAATTTTACTTTTATCAAATCCCAAGTTTATGGCTTTAGGTAAAAAGTACTTCTTCATCAAAGGCCCCACCAAGACTATTACATCAGCTACTTTTATTGCTTTTTCCGCTACTTTCTCATGTTCTTTTTGAGCTAAATCTCCCAGCTCCCTCATATCCCCCAACACCGCCACTTTTCTACCGGTAGATCGACTGACAGGGTCTGACCCTGTCAGTGCTCTTAACCCCAGCAACATCGATTCTCTGGATGCGTTATAGCTTGAATCTATTAAAGTGGTATTTTTAATTCCGGGTATTACTCTCATTCTTCCCGGAAGCGCCTTCAAGTTTTTCTTTATTTTTCCCAAAGCTTTCCTTTTATCTATCCCAAAAATCTTCGCCACCGCCACCACAATTACAGTAGGGTCGCACCCTTCCACTTTTACTACTCGAGCTTTTGTTTTATTTGCAAAAGCCACCACTTTTTTATCATTAGTATTTAAGATCGCCCAACCGGCTTTTGGTAAAGAGGTGATTAGTTTACTTTTTTCAATAGCTATATTATCCACCGGATTTCCCTCTAACTTTTCAAAAGCCTCGGTATGAACCGGAAAAACATTTAAAAACACTCCGATACTAGGTTGAATTATACTAAGCAACCACTCCATGTTTTTTGGTTGATAAGGACTATCAACTGCCATCTCCACCACATAGATATCATACTTTTCAAAATTGGTTAAAAGTTTTACCAGCGTCATCGGAATTACCCACAACCAATCAAAAACACTATAATTTCTTACCTTAAAACCCAAGATATCCAAAGGAATTCCAATTTCGCTATTAGCTTTTGCAGACACCTTAACTTTAAAATCATCTTCAAGCGCCGCCTTTATTGCCATCATACAAGATGTTTTACCAACTGAACCCGTCACTCCCACTATCATTGACTTTTGTTTTTTCAACTGTAGTTTAGCCAGAATCTTAAGATACCAAGCTAATAGCCGATACAAACTACCTCTCATGTCTTACTCGGTTGGAGTAATTTTTAAAATCTTATCTCCAATTTTAACTTTATCAACTAACTCCATTCCACTAACCACTTCTCCAAAGTTAGTATATTGGCCGGTTAAAAAACCACAATCAGTCGTGCAGATAAAAAACTGCGAATCATTAGATACTTTAATATCTCCCCCGCGGGCCACTCCCACACTACCGCGTTTAAACTCTACTTTATTAAGCTCAGTCGGCATCTTACCGCCACCGGTTCCATTACCCAGTGGATCACCACCTTGAACCACCCAGTCTTCTACTCGATGAAAATTCAAACCCTCATAATAACCCGTGGTAGCTTTACCCAAAAAATTTAAAACCGTATTTGGCGCCTCTTGTTTATATAATTTAATTTTTACTTCGCCTTCAGCTAACTTTACAACGGCAAACTCAGTTACCTTAACTTCTACTTTCTCTTTTGCTTTTTCTTGGATTTTCATAACTTCTTTCTCAGCTTCAGTTTTTGATACTGGTAGCTTAACCTGTTCTTCTTGGGTTATTTTTTGACCACATCCGGTTAAAAACAAACCAATAATTAATAATAAAAATACTTGCTTTAGCTTCATAATAATTACTCCAATAATTCTTCAATTAAAATAATATCTTCACCACTTGTTTTATTAACATTACCTCCATAAACAGATTCATCAAACTTAAAAGTTTCCAAAATCTGTGCATGAGTTTGATCAAAAAATCCGCCGTTATCAGCCGGATTTTCAATAGTGTAAAGAATTTTATTTTCCACCCCCACCGTTTTTAGTAATATCGGCGCTCCAAACATAAACTGAATTGAAGGAATATCAACCAACATTACTTTTTTCATCTCACTAATTACATTTTTCTCTTCAAATACCTTTTGCCACTCATCAGTATCATCATAAACACTATCAATCACTTTTACTATTAATTTTTTATCACTACTATCTACCAACTCCAAAGAAGAATAAATCGAATCATCGTCAAACTCAACTTCAGTTACAGAAAGTAGGCTAGGGTACTCAAAAGAAAATCCTGCAGAATCTTTATAAATCATTGTCTCAATTGTTGGTACTTCCGCCTGTTTAATACTAATTTCTTTTTCTATAAATTCGTTTTCTTTTTTAGATTTAAGTAAAACATATGCTCCGCCATTAATTATTAAAACTACCAGTACTGCTATAAAAATCTTTATTTTTTTTGACATAAATCTGTCTCAAGTATATCATGTCATTACTATGAAAAAAGTCGGAATCTCTCTTTTTCTCTTAGTTTCTTTATTACTCTTACCCCCCTTTATTTACGCCAAGAAAAAAATTACCAGAACCTCTAAACCAAAACTCACCACCCAATCCGACTACCCCAACGCTCCTTGGACCAAGTTAAAACTTAGAACCGACAGAAATTCTTTAATTTTAGCTATGGGCAACTTAGACTTAGCTGATCAACTCGACTACACTTTAACTTATTATTCAGAAGACATCGGTCAAGGTGTCGAGGGTTCACTTGATCTAGCCAAATCTTCCCAACAAAAAGAATTCCTCTTTGGTACTTGCTCCGGTACCAACTGCACTTATCATCAAGATATCAAAGACATGATTTTCGAGATCATCATCAAACTAAAATCCGGTCAAACTCTCACTCGTCGTTATCAAATCACCCCTTAAAATATCATCACCCTAATCACGCTCCTGGAGCGTGATAGAGGTGGCTACTTTTTCATTGCCTTAACTTTCAATTTTTTTGGCATTAGTTCAATAGCGTAACGCAAAGCAGTTCTTGGCATTCGATGTTTCTCAAGCATTACATAATTAAACACTTCAACCTCATGACACTTACTGGCTTCTTTTAACATCCAACCATAACCTTTTTGCACCATATCATCAGGATCCATTAACAAGGCTTTAGCAGTTTTGATCACCCATTTAATTGCTTTTGGCTTACTCCAAGGATAAATATAAGTTACCGCCGCCGCTCTTTTAACCCACCTATTTTTACTTTTAGCCCATAAAAATAATTTACTTGATAACTCCGGATACTTATTCACCAAAAAACCCAAACTATGAGTACAAAAATCATCGCACTTAGCCCAGTTATCAACATATTTTTTTATCCATCTTTCAAATATTTTAAAATCCCCAGCTTTAAACTCCTTTTTTTTCCAATAAACCCAACTAAAAGCAATCGTAGTTTCCTCGCAATATCCGCTTTTTAGCATTTCTTCACAAATTTTAAAAACCTTGTCTTTTTTTAGGTTTTTAATTAAATAAAACATATTTTTTGCTACTTTTCGTCGATTAGGTACTCTTACTCCGTAATTCTTAACCTTTTCTTTAAAAAACTTTCTCTCCCCATCTCGATATTCCACCTCCATATATTTCTTTAACTCTTTTCTAACCAGCCCAACTATCTCATGATTATTCATAATTTAAGTATACCAAAACCCACTCTTTTTGCTTTAAGGTTTTTCTAAATAGCGCTCACCTCTATCAGCAAAAATAGTTAGATATGTTTTTAAAGAATTAGTGGTCTTAATAAGTTTTTTAATAGCACTAATATTCGCCCCGCTTGAATAACCCATCAGCAATCCCTTGTTAGCTAATTTTTTACTCTCATTTATAGCTTCTTTAGTAGAAACCCTAATTACAATATCAATTAGTTTTTGATCAACTAAAGGGGGAATAAATCCTTCACCAATTCCTTGAATATTATGTTCTCCGGCTTTATGACCGCTTAAAACTGCAGATTCACTTGGCTCCACCGCCACAATTATTAAATTCGGAAAATATTTTTTAAGGTACTTGCCAACTCCCATTAATGTTCCACCAGTGCCTACTCCATGAACCAAATAATCGATTTTTTGATTTAATTGTTTAATAATTTCTGGTCCGGTAGTTTTAAAATGAGCTTGAATATTATTTGGGTTGTTAAATTGATTAGGTACAAAGCTATTGGGGATTGTTTTAGCTATCAAATCTCTTTTTATAATTGTCCCCATAACCCCTTGAGATTTTGGAGTCAATATAACTTGGGCATTATAAGCCCGCAACATTTTAATTCTTTCAATGCTTTGACCTTTTGGCATAACCGCTATCATTTTGTAATTAAATATTTTAGCTAAAGCCGCAAAAGCAATCCCGGTGTTACCGGTAGTAGCCGTAATAATAGTTCCTTCGGGTTTAAGTTGATTTTGGCTTTCTGCCTTTTTAAGCATAAATAAAGCCATTCTATCCTTAATGCTCCCGGTTAGATTATTAGTTTCCATTTTTGCAAGCACTATTCCTTTTGGAATATTTAAATTAATTAAAGGCGTGTTGCCAATAAGTTGAATTAGTTGTTCGTTGATCATAATAAAAAAACCTCCCTTTGCGGGAGGTGTAACCAAGATAATTTATATTTTTAGTTAATAAAAAGCCCTCCCTATAAATAAAAGAGAGCAACAAAGTAAATTATTAGTTTTTATTGGCGTTAATGTTAATAACATAACCATAATTATATCACAGATTTTTACCTTCAAGGTCCGACCTTGAAGGTTACCCTTTCTCAGGGTAGTGGCATTTCTTCCATTTTTTTTTCGACCCACACCAGCACGGATCATTCCTTCCAATCTTTTTTTCACCTGCAAGGACTGTCCTTGCAGGCTTGTTATTTTGGCCTGCCCCGGCAAACGCCTTGGCAAAAGGATTAATTCCACCTACAGGTTCAGTCGGCCCTACCGGCTTTACTTCAGGCTTAACTTCTTCTCCCATTGGAACTACCGGTTGAGGCTTTTGGGTAATCTGAACTCTAAAAATTCTTCTGGCAATTTCATAATCAATCGCCCCTATCAACCGCTCGAAACTACCAAACGCTTCCGCTTTATACTCTACCAAAGGATCTCTTTGAGCATAACCTCTCAATCCAATCCCTTCTCTCAAATCATCAATCGCATCCAAGTGGTCAATCCATAAATTATCAATAGTCGACAACATCACAAACCTCTCCATCTCTCTCATTAATATCTCACCCACCTGCTTACTTCTCTGTTCGTAAGTTGAACCAATAGCCTTAAATAATAAACCACTAATCTCTTTATCGGTAGATAATTTTTTTACTTGTTCTTCTAATTTTTTTTGTGAACCGGGATCAAACGGCACCACCAAGTTAAAATCCGCAACTATTTTTTTACTGTCAATCTCACCTGTCTCAGGATTCACCCCATTACTAGCCATCAAATCAATCTCTTTAGTCAAAATTTGAAGCACTTTATCTTTTAATTCTTCCTTAAACTCTCCATTCTCAGCCGCATCAAGAATTTGTCTTCGTTTTCTATAAATAATCTCTCTTTGTTTATTCATCACATCGTCGTACTCAACCAAGTGCTTTCTTGAGTCAAAATGGAAACCTTCAACTTTTATCTGAGCCTGTTCAATCGCTTTAGTCACCATTGCATGTTCCAAGGGTACATCTTCCGGCATCTTTAAAGTGGTCATTAGCTTGCTAATTTGCTCTCCACCAAAAATCCGCATAATGTCATCTTCCAAAGAAACATAAAATCTACTTGAACCGCTATCACCCTGTCTTCCAGCTCTACCCCTTAACTGATTGTCAATTCTTCGAGATTCATGCCTTTCAATTCCAATTACGTGAAGACCGCCAAAATCAAGAACTTTATCGTGTTGTTTTTGCCATTCTTTTTTAGGTAAGGCATTAGGATCACCACCCAAAACAATATCTACTCCTCGTCCGGCCATGTTAGTGGCTACTGTTACCGCTCCAACTGCTCCAGCTTGAGAAATAATACTGGCTTCTCTCAAGTGATTCTTAGCGTTTAATACCTCGTGGGGGATTTTCTTACGTTTTAAAAATTCGTCAATAATTTGATTTTTAGAAATAGAAGTAGTTCCAATCAAAATTGGTTGACCTTTTTTATGTCTCTCTTCAACCTCTTTTACAATTGCTCCATACTTGGCCCTTGTAGTTTTATAAACCATGTCAGAAGCATCTTTTCTCACCAACTGTTTATGAGTTGGAATTACCATTGTTTCTAAATTATAAATTTTTTTAAACTCTTCAGCCTCAGTTGCCGCCGTACCAGTCATGCCAGCCAAAGTTTTATACATTCTAAAATAGTTTTGAAACGAAATCGTCGCCAAAGTTTTTGACTCCTGTTTAATGGTTACATTTTCCTTAGCCTCAATTGCTTGATGTAATCCTTCAGAATATCTTCGGCCAAACATTAGTCTGCCTGTAAACTCATCAACAATAATTATCTCATTATCTTTAATAACATAGTCTCTATCTTTATGAAAATGCTGCCTAGCTTTTAATGCTTGTTCTAAATGATGAATAGTATCAAAATCTTTTTCATACAAATTATCAATTCCTAAGTTTTTCTCAATTTTCTTAATTCCATGCTCAGTTAAATTAACTGTTTTATGTTTTTCGTCACTTTCAAAGTCAGTGTCAGAAGATAATCCTTTAACTAATAAAGAAAACTGCATATATTTATCAGTTGGCTCGGCATCAGGTGCCGAAATTATCAAAGGAGTTCTAGCTTCATCAATTAAAATCGAATCCACCTCATCAACAATACAGAAATTATGGCCTCGTTGAGTCATTTGTGAGAGTTTTTGGACCATGTTGTCTCTTAAATAATCAAAACCAAATTCATTATTAGTCCCGTAAGTAATATCCGCTTTATAAGCTTCCTGATGATTGGTTTCTTGTAAGTGTTTTAACCTTGGATCATCAACCTTGTTATCTATATATTTTGAGTCAAATATAAAACCTTTTTCATGAACAATTACCCCCACGCTTACTCCTAATAAATCAAAAATTACTCCATTCCAACCGGCATCTCTTTTAGATAAATAATCATTAACCGTTACCAGGTGACAGCCTTTTTCAGATAAAGCATTTAAGTAAAGGGGAGGTACAGCTGCTAAAGTTTTTCCTTCTCCGGTTTTTTGTTCAGCAATTTTTCCCTGATGAAAGCAGATTGCCGCCATCAACTGTTCATCAAAAAGTCTTTGTCCAATAGTTCTCAAAGCAACCTCACGAGTCAAGGCAAAAGCTTCAATCATTAAGTTATCTAAACTTTCTCCTTTCTTTAGTCTCTCCTTAAACTTTAAAGTTTCTTTTTTAAAATCAGATTTTTTTAATTTTTTATACTTTTTTTCTAACCCATTTATTTTCTCTACCAACACCTTTAATTTTTTTATTTCACGCTCATTAGTATCAAGAATCTTTCTTAAAAACTTAAACATAAATTTATTTAAAACTAAAAATTAACAGATTACTGGCAGTTCTTTGTAGCTTAATTGTCCCAAAAACTCTATCAAGGTCCTTAATCATTTTCTTAACTTGTACTTTATATTTTTTAAAAAATAAGTGATTAATAACCACTACTCCATCTTTTGTCATCAATTTATTTAAGTTTAGAAAAAACTTTTTAGTCTTAAAACTTTTTGGCATTTCTCGACCTAGAAAAACATCAACAATAATTAAATCAAATTTTTCTTTTAATTTTGATTTAATTTTTTTATTCACAAATAAAACTCCATCATCAATAGAAATTTTTAAATTTTTAACTTTTGTCAAATCAAAGAAACATTTTGCCGAATCTATTACATGTTTATCTATTTCTACTCCGGTTATTTTAGCTTTCGGAAAGTTTTTTTGAATTTCAAAAGCACAGTTTCCACAACCAAGGCCAATTATTAAGGCGTTTTTAACCTCAATATTTTCATCAACCACTTTATTAATAGCTTTTTCCCAAATTTTTCTGACCATTCCGCCGGATTGAATCATTCCTCCAATCATCATTCTTGGTTTATCAAACACTTTAATTATTTGAATTGGTCCATTAATAGAAGAATTTATTTCTTTTAAAATTTCTTGTTGAATAAAATTTTTCCACCAGTGTTTAAACTTCATTTTTTGTTTACTTCGCCTTTGGCGGAAATCACTTTTTTATTAACATATTTTTGCAAAACTTTAGGTACTTTAATCGACCCGTCTTCTTGTTGATAGTTCTCAAAAATAGCTATCAATATTCTTGGACAAGCCAAAGCCGTGTTATTCAACATATGAACAAACTTAATCTCTCCACCTTTTGTTCGATACTTAATATTTGCTCTTCTTGCTTGAAATTCACCCACAAAAGAATTAGACATAGTCTCGCCATAACTATTTCTTCCTGGCATCCAAGTTTCAATATCATACTTTTTAATTTGAGGTTCACCCATATCACCGGTGCACATCATCATTTTTCTGTAAGGCAACTCTAGTTCTTCAAGCATTTCTTCTGAGTAAGATGACAGTTTTTCCAGCCACTCCAAAGACTCTTTTAGCTCATTTTTGCAAATTACTACCTGCTCAATCTTCATAAATTCATGAACCCGGTAAATACCTTTTGTGTCTCTACCGTAACTACCTATCTCACGCCTATAACAAGAAGAAAATCCTGCGTATAAAATAGGTAAGTCTTTCTCTCTTAAAGTTTCATCGGCATGAAAACTTACTAAAGGCACTTCAGCCGTTCCGGCCAGAAAGCGTTCATTTTTTTCTTTTTCATCATCAAAAGTTTTATAAATATCTACCTCTCCCCAGGGAAAGTGGCCGGTATTAATCAAAGATTGTCTTTTAACAATCATCGGTGGAATCATCGGTTTAAAACCTTTCTCAACCAACTTACCCATGGCATACTGCATTATTCCCATCTGCATTAATACCGCTTCATTTTTCAAAAAATATCCCCTAAATCCTCCTACTTTTGTCCCTCGTTTTACATCCAATAAGTTAAGCGACTCACCCAGTTCAATATGATCTTTTGGTTTAAAAGCTTGTCCGCCTTTGGTGGAAAACTTAGGTTTTTCACCCCAAGTTTTTATCACTTTATTGTCTTCCTCACTTTTACCCACCGGCACCACCTTATCCGGCACGCTTGGAATCAACAACATTGTTTCTTTATACTCAGCCTCAACTTTTTTTAAATCAGGCTCAATCTTTTTTAGTTTAATTTTTATCTCTCTACCTTTAGCAATGTCATTTCGGGTCAACTTATTCCTAGAAGCTCTTAAACTTTCAACTTTTTGGAGTAACTCACATCTCTTTTTATCAAGTTCAATTACCTTTGCTACCGGCTTATGATCAACCCCTTTATCCCTGGCCGCCTTCTCAATTACTTTCTGATTCTCGCGAATAAACTTAATATCTAACATAACATAATTTTATCATCTAAAGTCCCAACTCACCACTAATCTCTTGCATTGCCCTTAAACATAGTTCTATAAAATCTCTTAATTCAATTCCAAGTTTTTCTTCACACATGGCTATTTCTTCACGTCTAGTGCCTTTAGCAAAAGAAGGTTGTTTAAACTTTTTTAAAACACTTTTAACTTTTACACTAGCCAAATTTCTTTCTGGTCGCACCAAAGCTGTGGCTACAATCAATCCTGTCAAAGAATCACCAATAAATAACGACCAATCCATCAAAGTTTGTGGTGCTTTTGCTCCATTTTTATCATAATTATGCGCTTTAATTGATTGAATTATATCTTCAGTTACCTCAACACCCTCTTTTTTTAATAATTCAATCGTTTTAATGCCATGTTCACTAGCATTTTTCATTACTTCATAATCAAGATCATGAATTAAACCCGTCAAACCCCAAACATCTTCTTTTCCTGGTTCAAGTTTGCTTGCGAGCGCTCGCATCATTGCTTCCGTCGCCAGCATATGCTTAACCGTATTCTCAGTCTTAATATACTTTCGCACTAATGTCAGTGCCTCATCTCTATTCATACTCATATCTCGTTTGGGATATCAATAAACTCTACATTAAGCTTATCTTTAAAATGTTCTTTAATTCTTTTACCAAGTTCTTGGACTCCAAAAACTTCCGTGGCATAGTGCCCACCGGCAAAGTAGTTAATCTTAGATTCCTTCATTTTATGAGGGATAGACTCACTTGATTCACCAGATATAAACAATTCCACTCCTTTTTCTTCCATCTCAGCTAAATGTTCAGCATAAGGCTTTCCGCCTCCTGATACCACTCCGATAATTTTTATCTTCTTTGGTCCGGACAAAACCGCAAATATATCATGTTCAAAAAGCTTGGCGCATTTTTCGGAAAGTTTTATTACCTCTTGTGGAGTAGGGAACTCTCCAACTAACCCCCACTCTTCAAATAACGAATCGGTAATTTTGGCTCCAAGCTCTCTAATAATAACTGCATTGTTCCCAATCTCTTTATGAGCATCCAAAGAGTAATGAAAACCCATAATCGTTAAGTTATTTTCAAAGATTATCTTTAATCTTTTTTGTGAGCCAGTTGGTACTCTTGACTTCCAAACTCTAGCATCATATCCATGATGGAAAATACAAAAATTTGACTTAGCTTTAACAGCCTCAATTAAAAAATCTTCATTTAAACTAACCCCCAAAGCCACTCGAAAAACCTCTTCATTCCCCAAAAACTGCACTCCATTGGCTAGCTCATCTTTTACCAGAGCCTTATCTATTAACTTCTCACCAATAGTTTTATTAATAAACTTAATCAACTCATCTCTTTTAATCATAACTACTTTCTTTCGTCTCTCATTTTTCTAACAAAAGCAGTTGAGTCAAGTTTAGAAGAATATTTACTTAATTTTTTACTCAAGGACTCATATTCTCTAATTAGATTACTGTTTTTCTTAGATTTTTTTACAGGGGTCATTCTAGCAATTATCTTACCTCTTTCAGAAATAATCTTTTCCTCACCATTCTTAACTGCCGCCATTATTTCAGCCAAATTCATTCTTAAATCAGTTTTGGTAACCACTTGATTTGTATTAATTAACATATAACTTAATCTTACAGTTAATCTATAACTTTGTCAAAGTTGAGCTCATTTCGTTTAATCATACTTACCACTTAATAGCTTTACTATATCTTTCTATCATCATTTTTTTATCAAGACCCAGCAAAAACCATGCCGCCTTAGGCCCATGTTTCTTACCGGTCAAAGGCAAGTAAATAGCTTGAAAAGCTTTCCTTGGATCAATCTGATTACTTTTGGCAGTATCATACAAAATTTGTTGTAGATCTTCCGCCCTCCATTCTTTTTCAAGAAGTTTAATCACTAACTTCAAGTACTTTTTTTGATCATCAGATAAAGTTACTTTTACATTATTACTCACTACTCCCACTTTTTTTTCTTCAGGGGCATAAGTTTTAAGCCAGATATTAGCAAACTTTATTCTTTTATCCAACTCTTTTTTATCCAACTCACTAAATTTACTACCCTTAATTTCTTCAAACTTGTCATAAATATTTATAGAAGAAGATTGAGTGTAATTAATTACATCTCTAAAACGAGGCAAAAATACAGGTTCACTAGGTATTTTTTCTACTTGAGATAACTGCCAAGCTCTCGCCGTTGGATTTTTTACCCCTTCGCCATAATAAATTTTAGCCCCTTCATCATAGCTATCAAGCAAGTCTAAAATAGAGTCGTTATTATTCGGATCAAAAATAATCGCTTTTTTATAAGGAGTTTTTACCAATAAGTAGTTTAAAATTTCCAAAGGTAAAGTCTCACTAATTTCTTTCGCCGAGGTTCCGACCCCCCTAGAAGAAGACATCTTGACTCCACCTTTAGCCAAAAACCATTCATATAAAAAATTATAAGGAGTTGAATAATCAAATACTTTTTCACAAATAGCGCTAGAGAGGTCATGAGAGCCACCCTCTGTCATATGATCTTTACCGGCACCCTCAACGGTAACTCCAATCGTTTTCCAGTGAGCCGCCCAGTCAACTTTCCACATCAATTTGCCGTTATCAGTCACCGGCTCCATCTTGCCTTTATGTCCGCAACCCTCTGCCCACTTCACTAAATCTTTCCTACACTCAAAACTAACTTCCTTGCCATCCCAGTCAGTTACAATGGTTGTCCCCACCTTTCCGCATTTAGGACAAATTACTTGATATGGATACCAATTGTTTGGTTTATCATAACCGGAAACCTTGTGGTATAACTCTCTGACTTTTTTTACATTATCAAGAGCTTCCCTAATCACCTTGTCAAATTTACCAGCCTGGTACCACTCACTTGACCAAATAATTTTTGGCTTAAAACCTAAATTATTAAACACTCCAATAAATTGTTCTCCATAGCATCTTGCCATCGAAGTATAGCCTTTTTCAGGAGAAGGAATTCTATACAACGGCTCACCCATATGTTTTTTAAAACTTTCAGGCAAGTAATGAGGAAAGCCATCCATAGGATCCATATCATTAATCACATAGGTATTAATCGATTCAACTTTTCTGTCCTGTAAAGCTCTGTGAATCAAACCATGAATAATCACGCCTCTTAATGCCCCCACGTGAACCCGTCCCGATGGGGTTTTCATATCATCAACCCAATAAGGTTTATGACTGCCTGATTTTATTATTTTGTCTGCAAATTCATCTGCCCAAAACATATACATATATTATCATGAAAAAACCCGGCTTCTGACCGGGGTTTTATTTTATTTATCTTAGTAATTTTTTTTAGTTAATTTCTTCAATGTGATACTTGACTATCCCGGCTGGAGCTTCAACTTCAATTTTATCACCATTCTTCTTACCTAATAAAGCTCTGCCAAGCGGGGAGGTGTGAGAAATCTTTTTTTCCATTGGATCAGCTTCCCACTCACCAACCACTTCGTAAGTTTGAGAACTACCATTAGTCTTTACCGTTACTCTGGAGCCCAGTGCCACTTCACCGGATTTTGAAGCTTTAATTATTTTAGCTTTAGCAATTAATTCTTCAAGCTCACTGATTCTACCCTCAGCAAAAGACAAATCTTCCCTAGCTGCTGTGTACTCACTATTTTCAGATAAATCACCATGATTACGAGCAATAGTTAATCTTTTAATTATTCTAGGCTTTTTTTTATCCACTAAAACCTTAAGCTCTTTGCGAAGCTCTTTTAAACCTTTTTTGGTTAGATAAAAATCTTTATTGCTCATATTCTAATAAGAAAAATACTTCAACTCACCACTAGAGACAAACACATTTAAATTGACTAAGCCTCACCGGGCATATTGAAGTTAACAACCAAAATTATACAACAGTCCCAACTAAAATCAAGACACACTTAATAATCATTAATACATCAAACTCTTCCCTTTTTGCCAATTTTTGTGTACAATGAAAAGGATTTCCGTTTTCGCCCCCAAAAGGCGAGTGACAGGGGGTGAATATATTAATGAGTTTCAAAGCATACATAGGCAACTTGCCTTACACTGTTACAGGTGATCAGTTAAAAGATCTTTTTGCTGCAGCCGGCACAGTTGTTGATGCCATCGTTATTTCAGATAAACAATCCGGCAGATCCAAAGGTTTTGGTTTTGTTGAGATGTCTTCTCAGGAAGAATTAGATAAACTAATCGAAATGTTTAATGAAAAAGATTACGAAGGCAGAAACATGAGAGTTAGTGTTGCCAGACCCCCACAACCCAGACAAGACTTCAATCGAGGTCCTGCTCAATACTAATTTTTAACCTAAAAAATTAAAAACTGGCTTATTTATTTTAAGCCAGTCGGCCCCATCGTCTATCGGTTCAGGACACTAGGTTCTCATCCTAGAAAGCGCGGTTCGATTCCGCGTGGGGTCACAAATTAGGTTGATTCAGTAGCCTTTTTATAATTAGGCCTAAAGTTTCTCAGGACCACGTGAGAAAACCTTTTCAATATTATTGCCAGATGTTCCCTCAGCTAACTTGAGCAATTCGTCAAATCCATTATCAATTGTTGTTTTTATTTCATTGAAAATACTTGTAAGTGTTTTTTCGTCTTTCACTAACTCTGGATCTTTAATATCCATTTTCACTCCAATAATTTCTGAGAACAAATGTATTTTTTCTTCTCTATTTGGAAACATAGTTAAAAGTGATTTTTGCGTTTTAACGTCCATTGCAAAAATTACATTTGCTTTTTCTGCGAACCATGTATTAATACCCGTTGAATAACGAGTAGATAAATCAATCCCGTGATGATCTAACCACTCTTTTACTAAGTCATATTGGGGATAGTATGAAAGATTTGGGTAAGATATAGGTTTTGGGTCGTCGGGAGTAATACCTTGTGTTCTTGTCGACACTACAATAAAATGGTCTTGCTTATCCCTCTCTAGAATCTTATTTTCAAGAATTGCTTTAGCAACAGGACTTCTAACTATATCACCACGATCAACAAAAAGAATAATCTTTTTGTTTGGATGCTTCCTCTTTGCTTGCATGAATTGGATTATAACACTGAATATTTCAGTTTCTATTCGTAGTAGGTTATTTCCTTTTAAACTAAGTTCCTCAGCCCTCTTCAGGAAAATCGCTACGATTTCTTGTTTTTCAGATTGTTTATCTTTTTTGTTAACGTTTATCAGCCCTATTTTCATCCATATAATGTAATGTATCATGCACCAACCTCTACTGGTAGGATATTATAGGTTGAAGCTCTTTATACAACCTCTTGAAAAACACCATAGAAGGGTTAGATAATCATCCCCGTGGGCTCACATTCATAAATTAGATTGACATATAACTCCAACTCCACACCTTCAAGGATCATCCCTGTAGGTGTACCTCCTCAAAAAAATCATCTCTTTCTGTTATGATAAACGAATAGTGAACATTAAACTATCCATTGATCAAAAACACGCCCTAGAGCAAATTTATACTTGGACTAAAAAGAGATCCAGCTTATACATTACCATTGGCGGTTACGCTGGCGTGGGCAAAACCACCCTCATGGCTGAGTATCGAAGATTACTCAATAAAGATAACAAAAAACTCAAAATCGCCTTTGCCAGTTTTACCGGTCGGGCCACCAGAGTCTTAAATAACAAACTTAAAAACGGTCAAGTAACTTATAAACAAGATAGTGTTAGCACCATTCACTCTTTAATTTACTCACCCATATTAAATAGTCATCAACACATCACCGGTTGGAAACTAAAAACAGAACTTAAATTCGATCTTATCGTCATCGACGAAGCCTCCATGATTGATCAATATATTTGGAGAGATCTAGCTAGTTTCGGTATCCCCATTGTGGCCGTCGGCGATCATGGCCAACTCCCTCCAATCAATGGCAACTTTAGCTTGATGGAAAATCCAATGATCAAGCTTGAGAAAATTCATCGCCAGGCCCAAAACAACCCAATTATAAAATTATCCTTACTTGCTAGAGAAAATGGCTACATTCCCGTTCGACAATTTGGTGATAATGTCATAAAAATTGATAAAAATACTTTTGATGCTCAAGATCAAATCGAACACCAACTTCAAAGTTATTCACCAAGCACTATTGTTCTTTGTGGTTACAATCACACTCGAGTTAAACTTAATCAATTTATTAGGCAAAAGATTGGCTTTGAGTCTCAAGGTCCCATCACTGGAGATCGGGTTATATGTCTTAAAAACAACCACCAGAAACATATCTTTAATGGTATGTTAGGCACCATTCAATCAATTCACTCAAAAGATGAAAATTGGTTCCAAGCCGAAATCTTAATGGATGATGAAGATGGTTTATTTGAAGGATTAATCTACAAGGATCAGTTTGGAAACAAGGCCATCCAGAACTTTACCAATAAAAGAGTCAAACAACTCAAAGGCGATCTATTTGATTTTGGTTACGGCTTAACCGTTCACAAAGCCCAAGGGAGCCAGGCAAAAAAAGTCATTGTTTTTGAAGAGAGATTTCCCAAGATGGATGATCTCATGTGGCGAAGGTGGCTATACACTGCTGTCACCCGTGCCGAAGAAGAACTATTTGTAGTCGGTTAACCAAAACAATAATTGTTATAATTACATAGTATGAAAAAACAATCAGAAAAAATTACTAAATTTATTACCTCCACTTTTAAATCCCAAGGATTTAAAAAAGGGATAATAGCCGTTTCCGGAGGTCTTGACTCTGCCGTTACCCTGAACTTAGCCACTAAAGCTTTGGGCAAAAAAAACACCTACACTCTAGAACTACCCTACAAAAGGCAATCAACTAGCCTCTCAAACCTAATTATTAATCATCTCCAAATCCCTTCAAATCAAAGACGAATCATTAAACTATCCAGGTCAGTAGATAAACTAGCCGTTAAGTTAAACGCCAAAAAACATCAACTTCGTTTTGGTAATATTTTAGCTCGAACCCGTATGACTTGTCTTTTTGATCAAGCCAAAAAACTAAACGCTCTTGTTATTGGCACCGAAAACAAATCAGAAAACTTGCTTGGCTACTACACCAGATTCGGCGACCAAGCCTCAGACTTAAATCCCCTCAGTCACCTCTATAAAACCGAGGTAATTAACTTAGCCAAACTGCTAGATATTCCCAAAAGCATAATTAATCAACCCCCTTCAGCCGGATTGTGGGCCAATCAAACCGACGAACAAGAACTTGGCTTTTCGTACTTTAAAGCTGATCCAATTCTAAAACTTTTAATTGACAATAAACTCTCCCCTCAGGCCGTTATTAAAAAAGGTTATGATAAAATTCTAGTTGAAAAAATTCATCAGCGATTAATAGCGGTCGACTTTAAGTCAAAAGTCCCTTATCATCTTTAAGTATGTCAATCATGGTAAAAAAGGCTTCAGGGGAGTCTGAAGCCTTCGATGAATCAAAAGTAAGAAATTCACTCAAAAAAGCCGGGGCTAAACCGGATGTAATCGATAAAATTCTAGTTTCCTTAACCGGTCAACTCCATGGTAACACCACCACCAAAGAAAT
>Ga0180007_10002220_pt1 | contig 23630 bp, 22 predicted proteins | sample MM_PC_MetaG_FD_121122 | JGI IMG/M metagenome (GOLD analysis project Ga0180007, IMG submission 121122) | Groundwater microbial communities from the Aspo Hard Rock Laboratory (HRL) deep subsurface site, Sweden - MM_PC_MetaG | ecosystem: Environmental > Aquatic > Deep subsurface > Groundwater... | reverse complement strand
TGATTGTGTAAAAAACTCTGACACCGAAATATCTGATAATGAACCACGTGGGCCAAGCATAGAAGAGATGAATAAAACACTTAAAGAAATGCGAAATAAACAAAGAAAAGGGGTATTTATACGGCCATGTAAGGGTCAGTTCTACAAATCCGATTTAAGTACTAACGCCCCAGTTATTGTCGTAGGCAATCGTAGCATAGCAGCGGCTTGCAAAGACCTTCGTGATAGTGGGGTTACTGATATTTTTGTTGGGTTTAGGGTGGATGATGAAAAGCAGTGTGCCGATCCAGCCGGTTATCCATTATATTCCAGCGAACAAAATAATCCGAATACAACGTTTGACCCAGTAGGGGCCATTATCAACACCTGCAGAGTAGTATATAAAAGAGGACGCAAAACCCTAAAGGTACATGCTTGGGTTCCGATATTTCAGGATAGGGAAGCTGCAAAGATTGAAGGACAAAAAGGTTATATTGGTGGATGGGGAGAACAAGCCTGGAACGGAATAAGAGGAGTATTTGGCAGGGTTGAACCAGATTGTGAGAGCATTGTATTTGCAGAACCAACGAACGAAAGAGTGGTTCAACATGAGCTTAAGGTTCTTGATGAGATTACAAGAAGATATGGCTCAAGACTTTATGGTATCAGCCTTGATTATATTAGATACAATGATGTAGGACCTGCTGTATGTAGAGGATATGATGAAAACGCTCCTCCAAACGTTTACGAATGGATAGTAGATCAAGACGCACCAGCAAATTTTGTTAAGCAGGTTGTTGAAAGATATCCAGAATTTGTAATATCCGGAAATGCAATGCCTCAAGATATATATAGAATCAAACTTGGACAGGAGAATACACTCCAATATCTTGAAATGATAATGCCTATGACATATACTCGTTTCGGAGCTGGTGCATGGACCAGTATTGAGTTAGAGATAGCTGCCCTTCAAAGGAATTATCCTGCTGTACCGATAATGGCAGACCTCAGGGCATGGCCGATACCAGACACAACAGACAAAAATGCTAATGCCGTAAGTCTATTCCAAGATTTAAGATCAGATATATTGGCAACTTGGTATGCAGAAGGGTTTGTATTATTTACCTACGAATCGCTTTTAGACAGCACTGGATCGAAATCGTTATATTCGATAAAGAACAGGATAAATTTCTGAGGTTTCATGATGAATGTAAAACTGATATGTCTGTTATTTGCGCTTGTGCTAGTTTTTGGATGTACCAGTTTTTTTGATGCTAATGAGTGTTATGATTATCATGGCCACAAATCAATGACTTCTTCACCCGATGGAAGATATATTATAACTCAACATAGCTATTCGTACTCAAAACTAGTGACATGTGTTTTTGATGAAGACCTTAATTTAGTCAAAAATATAACCGCTTATAAAAATTTCTTATGGATCAACGATACAACTTTTGTCATAGATATGAACGGAAGCAAAAATTGTCTAAACAGTCAATATTGTCTCTGGATTCAGGATATAGACAAATCAACCCCAGATAAAATAATAGATTTACCAATTAATGAGAGCCTACAACAAATAGTGTTTAGACCGTCTTATGATAGACGCCACTTGTTGGTTAATTTCGCATACAACCCCACATTAACATATTACCAACCAGGAACTAAAATACCGATATGGGATGAAAGAGAATACGATTGGTATTCTACGGTTATTGACATTGAAAATGCTGTGATTTTAGATACGATGAATGAATCAGTTTTTGATAAAGAGGTAAAACAGATAAACTGTTCAGGAACAGATATTGATCAGTGTAACAGTTATATTTTTTCTTTGGATGGATACGGATTATATGGTTATGGCGATCCGGCGATATCGCATGACAGAAAGAATATAGCAATTATAGCAACTAGTAGATTATGGAATTATAGACATGGAAATAGTTATGACGATTATTTTGATTATATAACTATTTACTCGTTAGAAGAATCAAAATATAGCAAATCTAGTGGCATAACCATTTATTCGATAGAAGAAAAAAACCAAATACCAACACTTGTCAAAACTAAAAAGATTGATATAGATGAAATAGGGTATAGTGGAGATTCGATAAACAAAATTGAATTCTCGCCAGATGACAGGTATATTGCAATAAGCGGAACATATAGTATTTCGTATGGCCCTGCCTGGGGACAGATATCCGGTCTTGGATACGTAGTTGTTGTTGATACCCAAACTGAAAAGATAGTATTTAGGGATGACGGAGGCAGCCTTAGCGGGGCTAATTATGCGCATTTTGCCTGGTCTCAGGATGGAAAACTGTTGTATCTTTTTGACGGTGAAACTATCAGAGAGATCCATAAAATTGATCCTGAGAATCCCGTGAAAGAAAAACAATGGTGGGAGATATTCTAATTCACTATATCATTTAGCTTCGATCATTAATTATAACTCTTCCTTCTTCGTAGTTTATCTTTCTCTCGACAAATTTTCCGATAATCGCAGTGTTTGTCCTGAAATGTTCTGTTATTTCATATGTTTCAAATCTGCTCTCTCCTTTTGCCAATGCGGCATAAATCAAAAGCTGGTCTGCGAGGTGTTTATCAACGTCTTTTGTTTCTTTTTTCAGTTCATCCAGCGATTCTTGGGCAACTACTTCTGCGCGTTTGCCTTTTTCTCCAAGTACATAAGATCCACGGTAGCCGTTCCATGCAGTTACGGCATTACCAACCGAGAGTGTTTCATCCTGTCTGATAAAAACATCGCATATATCTTCTTGTACGAATATTTTTTTCTCCCTTACTGTAATGTCCATCGGAAGACCAGCTATTCTTATTATCGCCTTTATCTTATCTTCCTGCGGCCAATCAGTGCACCCATACAACTCTGAAGGTTCAATCTCAAATTCAATCATCCCTCCGCCTTTAGGGTAGTATCCTGTCTTAAGCATTCTAGTTTCGATTTTTACCCCGAACTTGTGTATTGCAGGTACAAAAACCTTTTCAAAATAATCATAACCTGGGGATTTCATTACATGCGTACCGCCTATTATCCTCACGTTGCTCTTTTTTTCAGATTGCAGAAGTATTGGAATAATTGTTTGTGCTACGAGTGTTACTGATCCTGCTGTTCCTATGTTGAATTCGTATTTCCCGCCCACTATCTCGCCTGGGTGAAAGATTAGTTTTGTGCTTTTTAGTTCAGCATCTTCAAGTGTTCCCCGGCATATGCTTCTTACTGCTTTTGCACATGTGAGATGTTGCATTTGAAGTCCTGGATTTGGTCTTTTTGCTCGAATATTTGAGATTGTTACTGGTTTTTGGGTTATCGCAGAAAGAGTGAGTGATGTTCTTATTATCTGTCCTCCACCCTCGCCGTGAGAACCATCTATTTCAATCATAATAAAACCTCTAGTTCGAGGGTGGGTTTTGAACGGTTCGCCAACAAAACGACGAATCGTTTTGTGGGCCATAAATCGATACGTCGATTTATCGGCCGTTCAATCTGACCACCCTCGCCGTGAGAACCATCTATTTCAATCATATTTGGGTTTTAGGTACAATGTTTTATAAATCGCTAAAGATAACCCTCCTACTGAATAAAATTTGAACTACTCTCGGTGCAGTGGGTTAAAAACAATCTTCAGTGTTGACACTAAGAATACTTAAGTTACGAGAGAAAACACGGGTTAGCTAAAAATTCCTTACATTCCTATTGTTGAACTCATGTAATACAAAACACGTCGGTAATTAGGATTAGGCCAGCGCATCGCTGCGCTGGCAAGGCGACCAGTTATCCTCCCATTACAAAATAAGCATGGTGTAACAATTAAAACAACGAAGTTATATAAATGTTACTTCTCTTTTGTGTGTTTTTTGTGGCTAATTTTGGTTTCTAGCGTTTTGTACAAAGCTATTTAAACCTTTAATTATAAAAAGTGGTTATGAGTGTTATCCGTGGCAAAAATACAGATGGCAACGAAGTAGTTGTTCAGTTATTCAGACACCCTGATTTTTGCAGAAACAGATATCGTAGAACTCATTGTCCTTCGTCTGGTTTACCCTCTATTCACGATCCATCAAATCATCCAGTTAGCAAGTTATTTGCTATAAAATGGCTTGATTTGCTTCTTCCTGGTGAGGGTGTAATTACACCAAACCGTCCTCATATTGACAATTTGGCCAGACTCCATTTTCCTGATGAAGTTAGGTTAAGACTTACCCAGGGTGATAACCATCTCGTTGCAGTTGAATATTGTGATCCAGGCTCACACCTTCCCGATAATCTACCAAGCACTCATGATATAGTTGATCTTAGTTTCCTTATTTCCGGATGGTATTTTGCTGCAGAAAGAATGCCCGGTGATGCTGGTGCAGTTCATTGTACTTTTGTAAATCATGATCACCTGGCAACTTCTACTACTGTTACACTAATGCACTCTGTTGATCCATATAATCACACCTTTAATGCTTTTTTAACTGCAATACAGGTTGTTGCATATCAAACAGAATTTCTATAATTATCTTATTACCTAGGAAATGAACTGTCTCTAAGTATATAAATAACAAAAAACTCTATTTATCATGAAAACAGGCGTTGTGGATCTTCCTTTACACCCCGGGAAATGTCCTGCCTGGCTTTTCAAAAGGATGCGCCCTCTGACCAGAGCCATCACCCAACTGGTTGTGGAAGAGCATGGGACTGCCGAGCTTCTTTTGAGGCTTTCTGATCCTATGTTCTTCCAGTCCTTATCTTGTATTATAGGGTTTGATTGGCATAGCTCGGGTACCACAACTACGACTTGCGGTGCATTGAAAGAAGCTTTATCTGCTGAAATGGGCATTGTAGCTTGTGGTGGCAAGGGAAAACTAAGTCGTGCAGCTCCAGCTGAAATCGCAATAGTTTCAGATCAATTCTCGCTTTCAGAATCAAAGCGCAATATGCTTCTTGAAGCAAGTATTCTTTCTGCAAAAGTGGATTCCTCATGTGTGCAGGATCATCACAATCTTTATCACCATTCTTTTTTCATGGATGAAAAAGGAAATTGGGCCGTGGTTCAACAGGGTATGAATTCTGCAACAAAGTATGCTCGTCGTTATCATTGGCTAAGAACAGATAATTTTGTTGATGGGCCACCTCAAAATATTGCAGGGATCAAATCCAATGAAGGTGAGACATTGAATCTTGCGAGTAGCGATTCGCAGGAAATGCGTGAGCATAGTGTTGATTTGGTCAAGGATAATCCAAATCGTTTGCGCAAATATTTGAATGGGCAGACCACATTGTTTGATTGTGAAATGCATCATTTACCAGAACGTCACGAAATCCTAAAATGCGATCTAAGTAAAAAAGACTGGGAACTGTTGCAAAAAGCCTATGAACTACAGCCAAAAAATTACAAAGAACTAATCTCTTTGCAAGGAATGGGCAAAAAGAAATTACGTGCTCTGGCGCTTGTCAGCCGCTTGATTTACGGCAACGCGCTTGATTGGAAAGATCCTGTAAAATTTTCATTTGCACATGGCGGCAAGGACGGAATTCCCTATCCGGTGGACAAATCCTCATACGATCATAGCATACGATTCCTTGCAGAAATTGTTGAAGGCGCGGAAATCGAAAGCAATGAAAAAAGAAATGCAATGAAAAGACTCAGTGCATTATGCTGATATTATAAATTCCTTTAAAATTTCGATAAGCTTAAGATAGCCGCTTTCTGAAATCCATTCATTGGCCATATGTTCATTCCCGCCTTTCGGTCCGATGGAAATCATCGGTACTCCTGCATTGGCAAATACGTTTTCATCAGCAACCGACATTCCATAATTATCTCTCGGTTCGCCAACCCGTCGCCTTACAATATCTGAAATTTTTCTGGCATACTCATTGTCTTTTGAAGTTACGTATGGCATCAGATATGGGACCTTTCTTGGTTTGGCTCTTACTACTATTCGTTTTCCATCTATTTCTTTGAACATTCCTTTCTGATACATTTCATCAATATATTTCTGTGTGCTGATAACAACGCTTTCTACAGTTTCAGGCGTCACCATGTGTCTATCAACTTCCAATACTGCCTTTTCAGGAACTGAAAGCGATCCGCTGCCGGCAGTAAATGTTCTCACTTGTTGGGTTGCCCGTGGAAGTAAATCATGTTCTTTGAAACACACATTCATATTTTCTAGTTCAATCGCAAGTTTTGATGCTTCGGTTATCGCATTTATTCCCATGCCCATGTATGCACCATGCGCAGATCTCCCGGGAACCTCTATCTCGAGCATGCATCTGCCTCGCCTTCCAAGCGTTATGGCCTGTGGTCCAAGGCAATTATTGTCATTGCTTGCAATCTCAGTACAAATACCAATTTCTACATCACTAACAAATCCGCTGTTTACTATTGCAGTGCTTCCTTCAGAGTCGTTTTCCTCATCAACTCCAAAAGCAACTTTTATTCTCCTATTGTTTTTTACTTCACATGCCTGCAATATGCTGGCGATTCCTGCTTTCATATCAAAAGTGCCCAAACCATATAATATATCTCCATCCCTCGTCAGTTCGTATGGGTCAGAGTCCCATTTTCCATACAATGGTACGGTGTCCATGTGCCCGTAAAACAGAATCGGTTTGCCTGAGTTACCCTGTTCACCAACTACATTAAAACGACCGTCGGAAATTGGGATTCTGGATGTTTTGAATCCCAGTTCCTTCAGTCTCTCTTCCAAGAAGCATCCCAACCCCTCTTCGTTTGGGAATGTGGATGGTATCGCAACAATCTTCCGAAGCAAATCTATCGATTCCATATATTCACCATGAAAGATAGCAGACATTCAGGTTTTCAAACCTGCCATAATGCAACCCTTCGAATTCCGCGTCTCTTCGGGCTTCAAGCCTGCAATGGGTTTCAACAGTACCTGCATAGACAAATCCCACCCTGGCCACAGACACATTTACCGGTGTCCATGGTGCGCGCGTTTCTGTATATACAACGGATCCACCGGCCATTTCTTCACGAACTATCCTTATGGCTTCCATTTGCAGTGCAGTCATGATTCCATTTCCCTCATGTGCAATCCTGGTTGCAAAATCACTAAACTCGATAAGCCTTATCTGCCGTCCGTCAATTTCAAGCTCACAGCATTCTGCTATCATTGCAGATACTATACGGTTGCGGACTCCAGGAATGGTATGGTCATTTTCTCTTGCTACCAGAAATATGTTCTCTGGTTTTGCCATGGCCTGGATGCTCTCCCGCGTTATCTGGAAGGTATACTCCTGATATGCCTCTGCGTACAATGTTTCCAGATCATCCACATCCGCGGTATCTCTTCTTGCTTCAGGACTGACCTCTACGTGGACATATCCTCTTCGATGTTGATTTGGAATCTCTTGTATGGGATTAAGTGAGGTTATTCTTTCTATTGTATAATCGCAATTATTACGATTCCATTTTCTTATGCGTTGCATTGCATTTTCATGTGTTGTTGGTTGCACATCTGCCATTCTAACAACAATCCTCCTTTCCAGGGCACATACCCTCTCATCTGGTCTTCTTGCTGGTTCATTCCATGCAAAATAGACCATATCATAATCTGGAATCACATGATCCACAGGAACAACCGCCTCAATTTTATACGGGGCTAATCTTTCGTCTACTCTCAAACCCTCTGTAAGTCCCCTTCTTACAAATGCCCTGACAGTGCTTCTTGTGGATTCAGGATGTTCAATCTGAACTCCTTTTGCTGTACCAAGCATTCCATATGCCTGTTCTTTCATTCTAACAAATTCCGGAAAGAATCCTTTTGTTCTTCCGTTTTCAGGTTCGAATCTTGCAGGCCAGGTTGCACCTACGCTCCCAGCTTCTCTTTGTATTCCTGTGGCTGCACGTGCCTGAAGCGTCATTGCCGCCACCCCAATCCCGAATTCTCTCTCATGTTTCTAATAGTCATAATCTTTCACCTCTCATTTCTTGAATTTTTTTCTAAATTTTTCTAAGGACAAATTTTGCGAAATTTGTTCTTCCGGTTTTTCTGTCCGGAAACAGTTCCGATATAAATTATGTTAGTGGCCGTCAGGCCTTCTTAGAAAAAGCTTTCCTTGCTACAATATCAACAATATCTCTAACACACATAACTTCATTTATGATTACAACTATTTATAAATATTCGTAACAATTTTCCGAAATCTTTATAAATTCTTACAAATAATTACGATATTCGTAATATATTATCTTTCATATCTATGGTGATCCTATGAAAAAAAAGAATAAAGATGAGCAACTTCTAAGCATCCTTCAAGAAAACTCACGCATGTCAAATGTGGAAATTGCAAAAACGCTTGGTCTAACTGAGGGGGCGGTGCGTTCACGCATTAAACGGCTTGTCAAGGATGGTACTATAAAGCGGTTTACCATCCAGTTTTCACATTCCTCTTATAATTCCGCAGTTATAATGGTAAAATCAAAGTCTGATACAAAGAAGATGATGGCTGATCTGTCGAGGCTGAAATTACATGATGATGCATATGAAGTCGCAGGTGAATATGACTGTTGCATCATCGTTTCAGGTTCGTCTGTCGGAGAAATCGATAAAAAAATAGATGAAATAAGAAAACAAAAAACAGTGTCAGACACAAAAACATATATCGTGCTTAAACACTGGTAATACTGATCAACTTACTTACAGCATTCAACATTCTGCCCGATATCATCTCATGGTTCCGAGTAGCATCTTCCTTAGTTCAATCGGTTCAAGGTCTTTCAGTGCCTTAAGTGCATAATCTAGTTTTGCTTCACTTTCGGCATATATGGTAAATAACGCGTCTCCTTTCTCGATCCTATCTCCACGGAATTTCTCTATTTTAATTCCTGCACCTTTATCTCTTGGTGCACCAGCTATCCTTGCTATTTTTGCCATCACTTTATTATCTATATGGAAAATACTGCCATTCAGTTCAGATCTTACTATGTGCGTGTATTTTCCTATTTCTAAATCTGATTGTTTTATTTTTGGATTTCCACCTTGCAATTCTATTATTTGCCTGAATTTAGCCATAGCTTTACCACTGTCAATAAGTTTGCGTGCCGCATCATAACCTGCATCCTTGCGTACTTTTCCGCATAGTTCGAGTAGTTTACCTGTCATAAGCAAGCTCTTGTGTCTGAGGTCTTCGGGTCCTTTCCCCTGAAGAACATCTAGTACGTCTACACACTCAAGCACAGGTCCTATCCCATATCCTACTGGTTCAGATCCATCTGTTATGAGAGCTTCAACTTTCATACCTAACATACTACCGACTTTGATAAAATGCTTGGCAAGTTGGTTTCCTCGTTCTATATAGGGTACTTTAACTCCACGTCCTACTGGTATATCTATTATTACATATTTGGCTCCAACGCTCTTTTTCTTGCCCAATATGCTTGCAAGTAGCATTCCCTCTGGGTCAAGGCTGAGTGGATGTCTTATCTTTATTAATTTGTCATCTACTGGTGCGAGTTTCATCCCTCCGCCCCACACTATAGCGCCCTTTGCTTTTTTTACAATATCTCGGAGTTCTTCCATGCCAAGTGTAACATCTGCCAATACTTCCATAGTATCAGCAGTTCCTGATGCAGAGGTTATTGATCGTGATGATGTTTTAGGTATGTACAATCCTGCCGCTGCAATTATTGGTACAACTAGCATCGTAGTTCTGTTTCCTGCAACCCCGCCAATACAATGTTTGTCAAGTATTGGATTTTTGCCTAGATTGAGTTGATCTCCGGATTCAACAGTTGCCTGAGCAAGTGAGATGACCTCATCATCTGAAAATCCGTTTATATATGCAGCACTTATCCATGCAGCTATCTCTCCTTCACTTAATCTATTCTGCATTATGTCATCAACAATCATTTTTACTTCGTGGTTGTTTAGTGTGCCCTTATCAAGTTTTTTCTTTATATAAGTTATTGATTCCGGCCTGTTCATGTGTATTACACTTACGATCTGACCTTTCCTAAGTTTGAACGCTTCCATCATGTCAAGGAAAACCCCGACTTCTCCCGGTTTAACCAGGTCTCTACTCACATCAACAAGCGCTATCATATGTCTTCCGTCTATTGTTACAGTGGTTCTGTAACCCGAGTAAATATCGTGTTCTTTTGCTTCATCCTGATTCAACACTATAATATTTTTTCCAGTGTATATATCGATTGGTTTCACTTTGCACGCGTACTTTTTGAGTTTCCATACATCTACTTCTTTCGTTTGTTTTTCTACATAATCTTCCATAAAAACACCGTTCTTATAAGTATTATTCATACTAATTTTATTCGTATAATTTTATTCCGAGTTTCTGTGTTGCCATTGCAAAAAACGATTGGCATGGTATCACACCAAGTTCTGTAACATATCCATTGATGTATTTGGCGGCAGTGGCCTCAAATGCCGGATTCCTTATCTTCACTCCTTTTGGTGGATTTTCCCAGACCTCTTTTGAATCCCGTTCTTCGATTTTTTCCCGTGTTCCGTATATCGTCATCGGACTATATTTTGATAACTCGGCTGCGCAGTATACAGATACATCGTTCATTCTTGCTATGTGTGCAAGGGTGGATGTGCCTATTTTATTAATCAAATCTCCTCTCGAGGTTATTGAATCTGCACCAACGAGTACAATATCGGCTTTTTTCATATACAGATTCATGCCGCCATCAACAGACAGTGTCACATCTATTCCTGCTTTAGCAAGCTCGGTAGCAGTTTTTCTTCCCTGATATCTTGGACGGGTCTCAAAACACACTACGCTGAATTTTTTGTGCATTTTTTTTGCTTTTATCAGTATCTTTGTCACTGATGAAGAATGGCAATGGGTAAGTACAAGTGCATTTTGGGGGATTAATCTTGCACCATATTCAGCAAGTTTTTTTGCATCCTCATCAGTTCTCTTGTTCATGGTTGCGTAATAAGTAACAAGGGTCTTTTTCAACTGTACAATATTTTTTGCACTTGTCTTTCTGTCAAAAGCATAGTGATTGGCCTTTTCAATCATGTTTCGCATCATTGGTTCTGTCGGTCTGCTGGCTATGAGTTTGTCTGACGTTTCTCTCAGTTCCCTATAAAGCGCGCGTGGATTTTTGGTTTTTGAATTTTTTACTGTTATTGATAAGCAGTCTATAGCAATCCTGGCAACGTTGCGTGCGCCCTGTACTTTAAGCGATTTTATATCTTTGATTATCTTTTTTACATCTTTGTGCATACTGTAGTAAACAATAGTAGAAATAAATAGCTTATCATTATACTCTCAATCCAATAAAGGCAGGTCTCTAGTTGCTCGTATATAATTCATTTTTGCCATTAAAACCCTTGTAATGCGTTCATTTCCACTCGGGTCAAATTTACGTGCGTCTGTTGGATTGTGGTGTATTCTTCTCAGATTTTCTGTTAATGGTGCATATTGTTTAGCCTGAGTTTTGTTCCTGTTCATTGGCGTTTGCATTGTTCTATGTGGTTTAGATGTTTCACTACCACAACTCCCGTTCCTATGTAGTTCGTGCAGTTTTCTATGTCTGCCTTTTGGTACTTTACCTCTTTCTCTGTTACCCATATATCAATAAATGTGTGTGGTACTATATATAAATATATGTTTCAGATTGAAATATCAGAAACATATAATGTCAGAACCTGATCTTCAATTAGGTGAGTTTTCAATTTATGTAATTATAAAAAGCACATTGTGAAAATAAAATAATAAAAAATAAATAAAGCTATAAAATTCAACCGAATAAGCTTGCAAGACCTTCAGCGGCCTGCTCTTCTTTCTTTCCGGTATCTTCTTCCTTAACTTCCTCTTTCTTTGGAGCGCTTGCTGCAGGTGCTGCTGCGACTGGAGCTGCTACTGCCTGTTTTAACAGATCATCAAAGTTTGCTCCTTTTACTGCTTCAGCAAGTACTTTTGCTTTGGCATCGTCTGCCTCTGCGCCACTTGCCTTTATTACAGCAATAATATTTTCCTTACTAACTTCCTTACCAGCTCCGTGCAAAAGAAGCACAGCGTGCAAATATGGGTCTACCTTAGTCATAATTTTCACCTCAATATCATTCTATTCTTTTTTCTCTTCCTCAGTTTGCCCTTTCGGTGCAATGCTTTCAAGAGCCAACCCCTGCCTTAATGCAGAGGAGAGAAGCTGCTCTATCGAGCTTGAGGAATAAATATCAGCGTTCAAGGCAAGATTCAATGATTGCATGGCTGCTTTGCCAAGGAGCATATTTATGTTCTGCTCGCATGGATATCCTGCGTTTATTGAAATATTCATTGCCTGAGATATACTGGCCGTAAGATCAGAGTCGATCGTATCGCCCATATCTAATAGTTCACTGCTATAGATATATTCGCCATCAAATCCAAATATCATACTTGCGGCTATCTCAAATGGCATAACTCCTAGGGTTTTCAGTGCCTTTACCTTTGGTTCAGTTATTGCTTCGCCTTTCTTAGCAACTGTGCTCTCTCTTGCAACCACTATTTTTCCGCCTTTTATCTGGACATTGAGTCCGCCTGCCTTAAGTTCTGACAATGCGGGTCCTGGTGCAAGGTCTGTTTCACCCTCAGGTACTACGATATCTGCGTTTGCCACGTCTCCGATCTTTGCTGCTCTCTTTTTCTTGTGTTGTTTAAAGAACTGATTTAGTTCATACGGGGACGTGTTTGTAAGTATCAAAGCCACTGGACTGTCACATTCCGAAACCTTTTCTGCAAGTTTCTTATTTGACAGGAGTACTCTGCTTATCACTGGTTTTTTTAATACCAGTAATTTGCCTCCATCTGATCGTATCTTTTTTCTCAGTGATTGGAGTAATGCATCTGGTAATTTGCGCAATCTGAGCAATGCAACCGTCTTGTAATTTTCTATATCTTTGATTGTACTGGTTACCTGTTCTATTTTCTTTTTCACTGCTTTTTTGTTAGTATCTACAATGTAAACCATATGATCACCCTACCTTTGCAGGCTTACCCATAGTAAGCTTTACGTAAACCGATCTTATGTTGCTCTCATGCACCTTGCTCTTCACTGCATCATAAACAATTTCTGCATTATCGAGCAAATCATCTGCCGTCATTACCTCTGTGCCTATAAGTGCCTGTGCAACAGGAAGATATTTTCCTTTTGATACAATTCTTACAGAATTCTTTGATTTCGCTATTATATCTTTGATATCTCCGCCAATAATTGGTTTTGGTAGTTTACCTCTTTTACCAAGGTACTGACCCAAAGACTTTGCGACCGCACCCATCAGGTTTGGTTGCGCAAGTGTAAAATAATTTTCTGCAAGTTCTCCTGCCTTTGTTTTGTCTGCATATGAAGGTATCTCTGCCGGGGTAATTATTAGATCAGCACCTGCTTTCTTTGCCTTTTCAGCTATTTCCTGTTCTGCAAATACTGCACACTTGAGTTCCTTTCCACCTTTTCCTTTTGGCAGTATTATATCTAGGTTAAGCCTGTTCTCGCTCTTGGAGAAATCAATACCTTTCATACTTATGATTATCTCCACGCTTTGCTTGAATTTTCTCTTTCCTTTTTCTTCCAAAGCCTTGTTTATGGCATTAAGTAATTTGTTTTTATCCATATAAATCAGCCCTCCTACTTCCAGTTTCCGGTTTTGGATGCCCATTACATTGAAAGTAGTAATTACGGGTAAAAGATTTATGATTAGTTATCCTTATAAATCTCTCTAATTCACCGTTAAAGTTCGCCGACTCTTCTTTTGATTCTTTTTCTCAATCTTTTGCGCTTTTTCTTTACCCATTTCCAGCGCATGCGGTTCTTTTTCTTCCATTTTCTTGGTTTCGCACCCATATTAATACCTCATGAATAAATCTAAACATAATACTTTCGAATTTATAATTCGTAGAAATATTATTTGGACGTTGGGCTTAAATATGTTTCGAAATCGGAATTCATTTGTTATATGAAACGAAAAATATCAAATACAAAAGCTTTTTATCATATGCACGTGTGTTCATTCTGTATTTTATTTTATGTGATATAATTTTCAGGTGGTATATGATGAAATCCAAAATCGAAGGAGAAATAATGCAATTGCTTAGTTTTGAGCTAGATGGCAGTGACGAAATATATGCCGAAGCAGGTGCCATGTCCTGGATGAGTGATAATGTTAAAATGGAATCGTATATGCGTGGCGGTCTTGGTGCAGGTATTGGAAGGGTATTTACTGGTGAGTCACTTTTCATGGTCAGGTTCAAAAGCGAATCAGGTAAGGGTATGGTGTCATTTACCCCATCATTTCCAGGTAAAATACTTCCACTTAAAATCGGTCCAGGAAAAGAAATCATATGTCAAAAAGATGCGTTTCTTGCTGCAGAAATGAGCGTTAATCTGGAAACAATATTCAGGAAAAAGCTAGGTATTGGTTTATTTGGTGGCGAAGGATTTCTTCTTCAGAAACTAACTGGTACTGGCAATGCGTTTGTTGAAATAGATGGAGAAGTATTCGAGATGGATTTAAAAGCCGGTGAAAAACTAAAGGTTGACACTGGTTCTATTGCCATGTTTGAAACTACTGTAAAATACGACATAGAAATGGTCAAAGGCGTTAAGAATATCATTTTCGGTGGCGAAGGTCTTTTCCTTGCAACGCTCGAAGGTCCTGGAAAAGTATGGCTTCAGACAATGCCCGCAAGCAGTCTTGTAAGAAAACTTCTACCGTATCTCCCGAGAGGTGGCTAACATATGGAAGATATTAAACTCGAAGATCCCCCCATTGCATTGGTTTCACTTGTCATCATTCTGTTCATTGGAATAGTTGCAATCGCACTGATGTTTGTTTTTGGCATACATCTGGCGCTACTGACATTATTGCTTGGCTTAGGTGCCATAGCCATACCATTAATCATAGGTATAATCCTGTCTTTTGTTGGTCTTTGGTATATCGCATATTCATTCCTTAAGTCATGCGTTTCAAAAAATGATCGTGCAAAACCCCGTTGTGGGAACTTTACACTTAAAAGAATAAAGAAATCATAATCTGGTTGCCACTAATGTCAATAATAAAAAGAATTGAAATTCTTTGTGAATTTCAAAATGTTTGGAGTTTGCAGTGAAAAGAATTGAAAGCGTCATAGCTTTCAAAAATTTCATTGCACTTTGTTTAGTACAATGAAAACTACTAACTCTTTATAGCACAATAAAAAATACTAGAAATAGTTATGATTTGCTTTGGTGTATCTCAGCTGATGGATAGTTTTACAAATACATTTGCAGGTACCTTTACCTTCAGGATCTGTTTGATGTATTTTTCATCGCCTTCGACATTACAAAGTCTTTTATGAATTCTTTTTTCCCAGTGCTCGTAAGTATCAGTACCATCACCGCATGGGGTTCTTCTGCACGCTATCTCCCTCTTTTCTCTCGGGAGTCTCACTGGGCCCATGAACGTCATATTAAGAGCGTCTGCGAGATTTTTTATTTGTGACACTACGTTGTCAAGTGCATTTGGATCCTCTCCGCTTAGTCTGATTCTTACCATTGTCATGTAATACCTCTAAACAATATAATAAAATTTGTCGTACTATAAATCCAAAATTTATTGTGCGACAATCTGGAACGATTTGTCCAATTGATCGTTGCAACGATCAATGGACCATAGAACGGAAAGCCGTTCTATTGGTCGTTCCAAGCTTGTGAGATTAATGTAGTTGACAAAGGTATATAAAGTATTGGTGTCTTGGCTTCAGTATCATTTGTTTCTTTATTTTCGTCCTAAACTTTATAAACTATCGATGAGAAAGGTTGTTCTGATTTTCTATTTTATGCTGGTGAAATCTATGAATTTGATGACTATAAAAGAAATGCCTGAAGATTTAATGAAGGAAGTTGTACACTCGGCAATTGAACTTAAAAAAGAAGGGAATCGTTCAAGAACCGATCTAAATGGAAAAGTTCTAATCTCGTTATATGAAAAACCATCAACAAGAACCCGGCTATCTTTTGAAACTGCAATGAAAAACGTTGGTGGCCACACGATTGTGATGGATTTCAAAGGTTCGCAAATGTCTAGGGGGGAGACCATGGCAGATACTGCGCGTGTTCTATCACGTTATTGCAATGTAATAAGCGCAAGGCTGTTCAAACACACTGATCTCGAGGAAATCGCAAAACATGCATCAGTACCAGTAATCAATGCACTCACTGACAGGGAACACCCCTGCCAGGCGCTTGCGGATATGCAGACTATCATCGAGTACAAGAAGGAAAAAGGAAAACTCGTTTATATCGGTGATACTGCAAACAATGTCGCCTATTCTCTGATGCTTATTGCAGCAAGATATGGGATGCACGTTGTATTGTGCGGTCCTGATGGTTATCATCCAAGTTCGGAATATCTGGAGGAAGCAAAAAAGACTGGTGCAAAAGTTGAAGTTACTGCAGATCCCATATATGCAGTAAAGGATGCAGATGTCATATACACTGATGTCTGGGTTTCAATGGGTGACGAAGCCCAAAAGGAAAAGCGAGTGAACGATCTAAGGCCCTATCAAATAAATTCAGAACTTCTAAAACACGCAAAATCAGATGCGATAGTGATGCACTGCCTTCCAGCACATCGGGGTGATGAGATAACTGATGATGTTATGGATGGAAAACAGGCGGCAGTATGGGACCAGGCCGAAAACCGTATGTGGGCACAGGAAGCTCTGTTGCTGAAATTATTAAAGAAAGAATGAACTTCATTCAATTCTCTTTTTTTCTTGTTTTCATTCTTTTTGTTATTCTCATTCTTGTCCTTCATCAATTTGTATTGGGGGGTGTTCGTCAACTTGTAAATCTCCGTTCATTAATCCTAGTCCATATCCCAGTTGTTCTCTAAAGCTTTCATCGTCGCATCTTCGTTTTGCATCTAATAGTATTGCTCTTGCTCTGTACCATAATGGTGATTTGCCTGATCGGTTTCTCCTTATTTGTATTGCTATTGCTACAAGCGTTTCAACAATTGTATAATGTGTGTCTTCGTTAGTTTCAGTTTTCAATGCATCTGCAAGCTGAGTAACAATTTCACTTTTAAGTGGCATTGTTATTTCATCATCTGTTCCAATATCTGCAAGATGTTTTGCTGCATATATACGTACTTCTGCTGCTGGATCTGACGTCAGTGTCATACCAAGTACAGATATATCCTCATTCATCTTTTCAATGTTTACTTCGTCTTTATCTGGTCTTGCTCCCTGATACATTTTAGCTCTAATCGTATCAATAATTCGTTTCCTCTTTTTAACATCGTTTTCAAAATGTTCTGATGTTGGGTCAAGAATCGTTCTTATTCCACGTACTTTCTGTAGTAGTGGGAGTATTCTTTGCATTGCTCTCGTTATTCTCCCTCCTTCATTTTCTGAACCTATAAAAATAGTTGGTGTTTGAACAACTGGTGAGTTCGCACGTTGGTCTTTTTTTCGTTTAACTATCATAATCCTCTTTTGTTTAGGTAGTTTTTTATTGTTTGTTTAAAAGTTCGTATGTGGGTTAATAAACCTATAGCTTGGAACACAGCTCTTCAGCAGCTTTCTTCATATCTGTTGCACTGTAAATTCCTCTACCGACAATTGCATGAAATCGTTTTCCAGCGGCTTTTGCGCCTTCGCTGACTTCACCACCCTGCGCAACCAGTCCGGGTGAATAGAATACTGGATTTTTCACTCCGCATTTTTCAACCAATCCTTTGTAATATGATATTCTATCGGGCTTGTTCCCAGGAACTACAAAATCAGTTACTCCAATTCTTGCAGCGAGCTCATACATATCATCTGGTGCATCTTTTCGTAAATACCCACCCAGTTCGCGTTCGATTCCCAGTTCGCTGAAAAGTTTGTTGTAATCTTTTTTCTTCCCATTGCTCAGATCTCCATCAAGATATCTTGGGTGGGTCATTTCACCGCCGACAATCACTCCTAGATTTTTTTCCTGTGCGGATTTTATCCATTCATATTCTGTGACTGGTCCTGCCTGCGGAAACAATATCACTGCATCAACACCTGCACGAACCATAGAATCCATGAAATGATTCGGTGTATCAGGTATGTCAGTTCCTGCTTTCTGGTGATCATATATGACTGGCTTGTGAGTATGCTCTCTTGTAAAATCAACAACTGCTTTTAATCCAACATCAAGAAATGAAATGCCAACTTTGTACGCACCAATTTTTTCTACATCTTTCGTAGCCTCGACAATTTTCTTATATGTGTCAAAAGTAACATCACACGCTGGTATTATGCTCCTATCAAGTTCAATAATTTTTTTCACATCTTCCATGCAATTCACCAGATTAATAACAGTAATATCAAAAAAAATCTAAAGAAGTTTTAATTTCTCGACTCCGTATTTTTCAAATTCTTCTTCAATCGCTTTTGCGATCTCTTTTCCTGGTTTCAGTTTTTCATATGCTTTTGGAAGGAGTTTGAGTCCGCTACTTAACGCAAGGTAAGGAACTTCCTTCTCTTCCACTGCTTGTTTCACACTTTTACCATCATCTCGGAGTTCCATCCTATTTGTAAGACCAAAAGCTGCAATCACTTCAATTCCTGCTTCTTTAAGCGCATCTATTGTTGTGAGCAATGAACCTCCGGTTGTTGTTACATCTTCGATTACAATAGTTTTTCCCTGTGGTTGGCCTACAAAATACTTGTCTTTTGGTGCTCCATGTTCTTTTGGTTTTCCTCTCCCCATTGGCAGTACGTGACTTCCATTCCCATAATTTTCTGCCTTCTTGGCCCATTTGTATTGTGTAAGCACACCAAGTTTAGTAGCACCTTCAGGCACTCCATAAAAGCAATCGGGTTGCAAGCCGTTATCTTTTGTAAATGCAAGAACATATTCAGTTAATTTGTCAATAAGAAAAACATCACTTGTTGGAGTTCTCCAATTTACATACCAATTAGACATTCTTCCCGATTTCAGTTTTATTGGTTCTTTGAAAAAGCCGACGACATTATTATCCAAAACAAATTTGTTGAATTCTTCCTGATTAAATTCTGTCATATATATCACCAAACTAGAGGAGCTTTTGATTCAATGCTAAACCAGCTACAACCATCGCTCCGCCAACTATTGTAAATATACTGGGCACTTCACCTAATAAAATTATCGAAGCAATCACTGCAAAAACCGGGATCAGAAGTTTAAACGAGCTTGCCCTTGAAGCTCCTATAAATGGTATGCTTTTGTACCATATCACATATATGAAACCCGTTATCACAGCACCTATGTACAATATGATCGGCCATTCATCTATTGTTATTTTCGCTATGTTTCCGATTTCACCACTTGCACTGGTGTAAAAAAGAAGAAATGCTGCACCTGCAAGAACAGTGTAAAATGTTGCAACTATCCCCCCATATTTTTCAACATATTTCTTTCCATAAATAGTATATATAGTAATACATACTGCAGAACCTATCAATATGACATTACCAATGAAATACCCATCATTAATCATCTGGTTTAGGTTCATACCGTTTGTAGTAACTAAAACCATTCCTAAGAATGCAATCACTACTCCAATTATTTGTTTTTTATCCAGTTTTTCATGTATAATCAATGGTGCAAGTACTGCAATAAATATCGGGTTTATGTTTACAAGTATTGATGCATTTGTGGCAGTTGAAAGTCCGATTCCGTTAAATAACAACAAAGAACTCAATGCGGTTCCTATAATTCCAAGAACTACCAATGGTACAATGTCTTTTTTATCAATCGTTAACTTTGTTTTGCTAAAATAAATCATTCCAAGAATAACCACAGCTCCAATGGCATTTCTTAAAAATGCGATAAGTGCTGGGGAAACATCAGACACTATCATTTTTGAGAATGGGTGCATCAATGCCCAAAAAAACATCAGAATAATCAGAACTGGTACGAATTGTTCTTTTTTCAAATCCAAAACCATTACACTACCTACTTTTGTTTCATAAGTTAGTATTATAAATTCTGCTTGAGATAAGAGGTCCTAGTTCTCTATGAAAAATATAAAATCAGTACTATTATTACAGGATGGCACAGCCATATGTGGTCAGGGGTTTGGAGCGAAAGCCAGTTCTCAAGGAGAATTGGTTTTCAATACCTCAATGACTGGCTATCAAGAAGCACTTACAGATCCAAGTTACGGCGGTCAGATACTTCTTATGTCAAATCCTTTGATTGGAAATTATGGAATCAATAAAAAGGATTTTGAAAGTAACAAAGTGCAGGTCGCAGGTTTTGCAGTGCGCAATCTAAGTCCTGATTATTCACATCGCGAGGCAGATTGTAGTGTCAATGAATTCCTTGCTGATTATGGGGTTCCGGGAATTACCGGAATAGATACAAGATTTCTTGTAAGGAAGATAAGAAATGCCGGTGTCATGCCTGCATTGCTTGCAACCTATGAAGGTGATCTTGACATAAGCAAGTTAAATGTTGATTTCAATTATTCAGATCACGATTTTGTCCAAGAGGTTACAACTAAAAAACCGCAAAAATTCGGCAACGGTAAAATCCGTGTTGTGCTCGTTGACTATGGTGTAAAGCGCGGTATATTGAACGAGCTTGTTGCCCGTGGTATCGAAACGGTTGTTGTTCCAAGTTTCAGCAGTGCTGATGAAATCCGTTCACACGAACCAGATGGAATTCTTCTTTCAAACGGTCCTGGGGATCCGTCAATACTTACACAAGCGCATAAAACAATCCCGGCACTTTCAAATCACGGCTATCCGGTGTTTGGCATCTGTCTTGGCCACCAGCTTCTTGCACATGCGTTTGGGGGCAAAACTTTCAAGATGAAATTCGGTCATCATGGTTCTAACCATCCGGTCATTCATATGGAAACAAAAAAAGTTTCGATCACAACACAAAATCATGGATTTGCAGTTGATGCAAAAAGCATATCACAAGATTTTGACATCACCCATCTCAATTTAAATGACAATACTGTTGAAGGAATGAAACACAAATCCAAATCTATCTTTTCAGTCCAATATCATCCTGAAGCAAATCCTGGTCCACATGATTCCAAACATCTGTTTGATGAATTTGTAAAATTGATGGGGGGCAAAGGCAGATGACTCGAGACACTGGACACAAGACACAAAACCGAAAAGTATCAAAGGTCCTTGTAATTGGTAGTGGGCCAATTGTTATAGGTCAATCTGCAGAATTCGATTATTCCGGTACTCAGGCATGCAAGGCATTGCGTGAGGATGGCATCGAAGTGATATTGGTAAATTCAAATCCTGCCACTATCCAAACTGATAGCGACATTGCAGATAAAATATACCTCGAACCGCTCAATTCAGAAATCTTGGAAAAAATAATCAAAAAGGAAAATCCTGAAGGTATTCTTGCCACAGTGGGTGGTCAGACTGGTCTTAATCTTGCTATGGAACTTCATCGCAATGGAGTTCTTGAAAAATACAAAGTTAATTTCCTTGGTACTGATGCACATTCTATTGATCTTGCGGAATCGCGCGAGCAATTCAATGGACTCATGAAGAAATTACAAGTGCCAATGCTCCAAGGTAAAATTGTGAAAGATTTTGAAACTGCAAAAAAATTCGCTAATGAAATTGGCTACCCGGTTATCATAAGACCTTCGTTTACTCTTGGTGGAACTGGGGGTGGCACTGCAAATAATGAAAGCCAGCTAAAAGAAATACTTGATCTTGGTTTCAGACTTTCGGCAACCAATGAGGTTCTTTTGGAAAAATCAGGCATTGGTTGGGGCGAATTCGAATACGAAGTTATTCGTGATGGTGATGGCAACTCAGTAATCATCTGCACCATGGAAAACTTTGATCCAATGGGTATACATACTGGTGAGTCAATTGTTGCTGCACCTATACAAACCCTTTCAGATCGTGAAAATCAAATGCTTAGAAATGCCGCATTAAGAATTGTCAATGCAGTTGGCGTAAAAGGCAGTTGCAATGTTCAATTTTCTTTGAATCAGGAAACTGGTGAATATGTTGTCATAGAAATAAACCCTCGGCTTTCAAGATCATCGGCCCTTGCGTCAAAAGCAACTGGCTATCCAATTGCGCGTGTTGCAGCGAAAATTGCACTGGGAAAAAAACTCCATGAAATTAAAAATCCAATTACCGGCACATCTGCTGCATTTGAGCCTGCACTAGATTATGTTGTTCTAAAAATTCCAAGATGGCCCTTTGACAAATTTTCCAGAAGCAATCGAAAACTCGGAACAATGATGAAAAGCACTGGCGAAGCAATGGCCATAGGACGAACGTTTGAAGAAGCTCTTATGAAAGCCATCAGAAGCCTTGACATCAAGATTCCTAAGGCAATCAGACCTGCAATGCACCTTAATCCAGCAACCGATCAGCGTATATATGCGATTTTTGAGGCATTTAGGAGGTGCATGTCTGTTGATGAGCTTTACAAAGAAACAAAGATCAGCAAATGGTTTCTTGGGCGGATTCACCGATTAGTTTCACTTGAAAGAGAAATCCAATCAAGTAGTGGGGATGGCGTCCAGCTGTCAAAACATATCCTACTTGAGGCAAAAAGAAATGGGTTTTCTGATGTTGCAATCGCAGACCTGTTTGGCAATGGAATTACAGAATCACAAATCCGTTCTTTGCGCAGAGAATATTCCATTTTGCCAACTTACAAGGTGGTGGATAGCTGTGCTGGTGAGTTTGAGGCTCTAACCCCATACTACTACTCAACATACGAATACGAGAACGAAGCAATCACAATCCAATTGCATCGTTCGAAAGCGAAAAACCAGTCACACCTGGATGAGAAAGCGAAAAGCGTAATCGTCATCGGTTCAGGTCCGATACGAATAGGGCAAGGTATCGAGTTTGATTATTGTTGTACTCATGCGGCCTTTGCACTTCGTGATCTTGGTTTCAGAAGCATTATTGTAAACAACAATCCAGAAACAGTTAGTACTGATTTTGATTCTTCAGACAGACTTTATTTTGAACCGCTCACATTTGAGGATGTAATGAACATAATCGAAAACGAGCAGCCATATGGGGTCATACTTCAACTCGGAGGTCAGACGAGTATAAATCTTGCAAAAAAACTCTCAGAAAATGGAGTAAGAATACTTGGAACACAATTTGATGGCATTGACCTTGCAGAAGATCGCGAGCGTTTCAGGGAACTATGCAACAAACTGGGAATTCCACAGCCACCAAACGGTACTGCAACAAAAGAGCACGAGGCATTTGGGATTGCGGAAAAAATCGGTTACCCAATTGTTGTTCGGCCAAGTTATGTGATTGCTGGCAGGGGCATGGCAATTGTGCGTGATAGAAATGAACTTACTGCATTTATCACAGAAGCAGTTGATGTTAGTGAAAAGAAACCTGTGCTTATTGACAAATATCTTGACAATGCAATTGAAACAGAAGTTGATGCTGTTTCAGATGGTGGGACACTTTTCATCGGTGCTATAATGGAGCATATCGAGCCTGCAGGAATTCACTCAGGAGATGCCAACATAGTTCTTCCGTCAATACGCTTAAGCGATAAAGAAAAACAAACAATAACCGAATATAGCGAAAAGATCGCAAAATCGCTTGGAAATATTGGACTTATAAATATCCAGTATGCAGTACGCGAAGGCACGGTATATATGCTTGAAGCAAATCCCCGTGCAAG
>Ga0180007_10002219_pt1 | contig 23653 bp, 19 predicted proteins | sample MM_PC_MetaG_FD_121122 | JGI IMG/M metagenome (GOLD analysis project Ga0180007, IMG submission 121122) | Groundwater microbial communities from the Aspo Hard Rock Laboratory (HRL) deep subsurface site, Sweden - MM_PC_MetaG | ecosystem: Environmental > Aquatic > Deep subsurface > Groundwater... | reverse complement strand
GGTTTGTCCGGGCGCATCCAGACCAAAAAGGTGGCGGCGGGCGATCTCGGAGCCGCCGATATCGCGGGCAGCCTGGACCTGGTGCTGGCCTTTTGGATGCTGCATGAGGTGCCGGACCAGGCCCGGTTTTTGGGACAAGTGCAGGAGCTGCTCAAGCCGGGCGGCTTGTTTTATCTGGCCGAACCGCGCATGCACGTGAAGGCCAAGGAATTTGAAGAGTCCTTGCGCCTGGCCGTGGGGTTGGGCATGCGGTTGACCGAGCGGCCCGAGGTGCGCCTGTCGCGGGGGGCGGTGCTGGCCGCGTAGTTAATTTGGTAAGGGGGGTAGCGGTGGAAAGAAAATGCAATATGTGCGGCTACCGGATCAATCCCGACACGGCCTTGCGGGCCGGGGTGGTCGGCCAAAAGGAGTACCGGGACAATTTCATGATCAACCCGGTCATGTCCTGGTGTGAAAACACCAGAGGATGGATCAGCGACCAAAGCAGTTGCGCCGACTGGCTGCCCTACACCGAATACGACGGCGAGACCAAATACCGCCGTCTCGGCAGCGCGGGAAAGTAAGCCTGACGATCAAGGGTTCCCCAAAAAATTAGGCCGGGCCGCCCCTCTCTAGAGTTCAGCGGCCCGGCCGTCCAGACGCCCGAGGCGTCCAGGTTGCCCCTACTCGTGCAGGGTGCGCTTGGCGCGGCGTATAGGGGTGCGCAGTTCCTTGAGCACCTCGATGGAGGTCTTGTAGGCGCCGGAAACCCGGATGTCGTCCAGCACCAGGGCCAGCATCAGGGATACGGCCTGCACGAAGGTGATGTCCTCCATGGTGAATTCCCATGGATCGGCGGTGTAGAGCCGCAGCACCCCCAAGGGCTTTCCCCTCAGCACCAAGGGCACGCTTAGGATGGACTCGATGCCCTCGCGTTCGGCCTCCTCGGGGTATTGCAGGCGCGGGTCGTCGCGCACGTTGAAGATGGCCACCGGGCCGTCGCTGATGGAGGCGGCGATGGAGCGGGCCGCGCTGATGGGTCCCTTGTTGAGGTAGAAGTCGCTGAGCCCCTGGGCCGCGGCGACCTCCAGCTTTTTGCTGCGCCGGTTCAGCAGCATGAGCGCCGCGCCCTTGAGCTTCAGGTGGTGGGTGAGGTAAGTGACCACCGCCCTGGCCGCCTGGCTGAGTTTGCCAGCCGTGCTGAGGATGTCGCAGATCTCGGCCAAGGTCTCGTAGTTGAAGTGGGCCGGATGTGAGTAACGCACCTTTTTTTGCATGGCATTCCTCCTTGCGGGGCGAGGACGCGGCTGGAGCGGGAGATGTATCGCCATGGTGAGCTGAATGCGCTCAAGCGTGGGCGGCGCGGGAGAGGCTAGAAGGAGCGCGCGAGCGGGAGATGGAATTCAGCCTGGGTTTAACTCCAGGTGCTTCCCCACCAAATTTATGGCTCCGTACTTAAATTATCCGGGCGCACGACCGGCCCGGTCAAGGGGCTTGATGGTTACGATTGGGCGGCGGGTAGGTGGTGGAGGCGGTCGGCGTTAGTGTCTATCGGGCAAAGAGTTGTCTTCCCCCGAGCGGGATCACGCGTAGCATGGCGGGTGGTGCGGCAATGTCTCATGAACCTAGGCAGGACGAGGGAAACGGAAGGTTGCCACGGCCGGGCATACCTAACCACCATGTCCCACCACACGCTGGCCTCTGCCCGGCCTCGCAATGACAAATCGCAATTGTTGGAGAGAGGGATTGTCGGGTTTCGCTTCGCTCTACCCAACCTACGCCATCTCTATATGAAGGCCGGTTTCGAGGCCATCTACGTAAGTGTAGGTTGGGTAGAGGGCGTAGCCCGAAACCCAACATCCATTTGCCTAGTACTTGAAATTATCGCAGGGCACCAGGGTGGTCAGCTCGTCCCACTCCACGTCGGCCAAGAGAAACGGCGGAAGCTCCATTACCGGAGGGTGCTTGTGGCGCGACTTGTTCAGCGCCGCGTTCAGCACCATCTTGTTGAGGTGCCAGGGCAGCATGAGTTGGCGGTAGTTGGAGCCATAGTCGCTGACGTCGGCCGGCGCGCCCTCGCACTGGATGGTTATGGTGATGGGGCTGGCCGGAGGCAGCTGGGCCAGGCGGAACTCCAGCACATAGTTGAAAGCCCCGTCCGGCGTGGCCGTAGCCTGCACCACAAAGGGCCGGGGATAAAAGGCGTCGGCGTGGGGCTCTTGTTTGCACCTGGCTCCGGGCGCGTCCGGCGGGCAATGGAAGCCGGAGATCACCACCCAGTTTTTTTGGCTGGTGGCCGGGCCGCCCTTTTCCGGGAAGATCAGCTCGATGTGAAACTTGCCGTTGGTCTGGCAAGAGGTCATGGCGTTGCCCGGCTGGCCCTGGGTGGCGGCCGGGTTTTTGGGCCGCAGCTTTATGGTGCCGTCCAGCTGCACCCGAAGGCAGCGCGACTCGGCCAGGGCCGGAGCGGCCACAGCCAGGCACAGGGCCAAGGCCGTCAGGATTAGAGACAGCTTCTTCATGACCGCCCTCCCCTAAATACCGGCGTCGAAGACCACGGTCTTGCCTTTTTCCACCTTGATGCCCTCGCCCACCGGCAGGGGCTCGGTCATGCCCTTTTGCAGCACGTATAGGTCGTAGCTTCCCGGCGGCACGGCGAAGGCCTTCCATAGCGGGAAGTCGTTGTCAAAGCGGCGGCGCACCTGGAGGATGGGCTTGTCCTGGCCATTGGGGTGGAGATTCCAGGCGGTCACCCCGGGGACCTTCTTGAGGGCGATGCCGCTGTCCACCGTGGCCGTGGCGGTCTGTCCCGCCGACACCTTGAGGTCCTTGGCCACCACCGTGGGTTCGGGGCTGAGGCTGTAGTGCAGGCGCAGGGCGTAAGTGCCAGGCGGCACCGGGCGGGTCTTGTACATGTAATAGTCGTTGTCGCGGCTGACGTGGGTGATGAAGGGCTGGCCGCTTTTCTGGTCGATCAGGCTCACGCCCTCCACCGCCTGGGTCAGCTCCTTGGCGATGTTGATGGCCACCGCGCCCAGGACTACCTCGGTGACCTCGCCGCCCTTGATCTCATACTCGCCCAGAACCGCCTCGTCGGGCTTGCGGTAGTTGGGCTGGGCGAACAGAAGCACCACCTTGTACTTGCCGGCCAACAGAGGATGCTCGCCCTCCACCTTCTTGGCCTCCTTGAGCACCTTGTTGTCCTTCAGGCGGATGATGCGGAACCCAGCCAGGCTCTTCAGCGAGTCGGCGGGCAGGCTCATCTTCAGCTTGCCCAGGCGGCTCTTGGCCTTGGTGGTCACTGTCTTGGCCGCTTCCACCTTTACGGTGACCTCTTTTTTCACCGCCTCCAAGGCGGCCAGCAGCCCGGCCGCGTCCCCGGCGCTGAAGTACTTGCCCTCGCCCGCCTGGGCCAGGCAGGTGAGTTGCTCCTTGCCCTTGGCGTCCACGTCGAAGCCCACCACGTGCAGCACGAACTTGATGCCGCCGGCCTTGAGGGCCTTGACCACCCCGCAGGGATCGGCGTCGCAGGTCTCCATGCCGTCGCTCACCAGCACGATGGTGGTTTCGTTTTCCTTGGACTTGAGCATCTCGGCGGTCTGCTTTAGCGAGCCCGCTATGGGCGTCTTGCCCTTGGGGCTCAGGGCTTGGACCTTCTTGAGCAGGCCCGCCCGGTCGCTGGAGCCGGGGGCCACCAGGACCTCGACATCGGCGCAGTCGCCCTTTTTGCGGTGGCCGTAAGCCACCAGGCCCAGGCGCACCTCGGCGGGCAGGCCCGGCACCGCCTGGGCCATGACCTCCTTGGCGATGGCGATCTTGGCCTTGCCGCCCGCCTGGCCCCACATGCTGCCCGAGGCGTCCAGGATGAAAACCACCTCGGGGTAGTTGGGCGCGGCGGCCTGGGAGGTGGGAGCGTGGAGGATGAGCGCGGTCAACAGCACTGCGAAGAGGGCGAGGGCTTTACGGGGCATGGTACGGCCTCCCTGGGGGTTGCGTTTGGGCGGTCTGGGTTAATGTAGCATAGCCATGCGGGGATAATAAACAATGGCGCGGCGGCGAGGCCGGGGGGATTGGGGCTGTCACGGTCGAACAGGCACGACAAGGGAAACGGAAGGTTGCCGCGTCGCGGCAGGAGGTGGCCCGGTGGCGTTTAAGACGCTGGCGGCTGCCGCTCCTCGCAATGACAAGAGCTATTGGTTAGAGGGTGGTTACGAGGCGGCCAGGCTTACAGCCATGGCGTAGGTTGGGTAGAGCGAAGCGAAACCCAACAAATCCACTCCCCCCAGGTAGGGGGGCGCGAGGCGCGGCGGGTGGTTCGCCTCAGCAACCAAAGGCATCACGAGGGATGGGGAGGGGCCCGGCGTTGACCGGGTCAATTCAGATGGTTTACTATGCTCGAGTTTGTAAGAGGTAATTAATTCAATAATGATCGAAACTTAGGAGAACAAAAAATGCGTTTGCAAGACAAGGTGGCGGTGGTCAGCGGAGCCGCGTCCGGGTTGGGAAAAGCGGTGGCGATCGCCTACGCCCAAGAGGGGGCCAAGGTTTTCCTTGCCGATATAAATGAACAAGGTTTGCAGGAAACCCTGCGCGCCATCGGGCAAGACGGCGCGAGGGCAAAGGCCTTGAAAGTGGACACCTCCAACCCGGATCGGGTCGCCCAAATGATCGCGGCCGCTTTGGATGCTTTTGGCCGCATAGACATTCAGGCCAATATCGCGGGGGTGTTGGTCAGGAAATCCTTATTGGAACACAGCGTGGATGATTGGAAGCGGGTGATCGATATCAACCTGTCGGGCGTGTTTTATTGCATCAAGGCGGTCGCGCCCGTAATGATCGAACAAAAATACGGCAAGATCATAAACATGGGATCCATCGCCGGGATGGTCGGCTACGCTTACCCCTCCTACAGCGCTTCCAAGGCCGGGGTGGTCAACCTCACCCGCGAGCTGAGCATGGAGCTGGCCCCGCACAACATCAACATAAACGCCATCTGCCCCGGCGTGATCAAGACCCCCATGATCAAGCCGGAGTTGGAAAAGGAATACGTTTCCAAGACCCCCCAGGGAAGACTGGGGGAGCCGGGCGACGTCGCCGCGGCGGCGGTGTACCTGGCTACGGAAGAGGCGAGCTTCGTCAACGGCACCACCTTGGTGATAGACGGCGGCGCGATCAGCACCTTTAGATATTTCTAGCAAGGGCGCGGATGGGGGACAAAAGCGAGACGCCGGGCGCGATCAGCGAAAGCTCTCTCCCTCGCGCGATTGGATTCTTCGGTAAATCCAGCGATAGCCGTCATCGCGAGGAGCATCTCTGGGGAGATGCGACGTGGCGATCTTCGCTTTCCCCCAGGCGGGATGGGTTGTGGCGTGGCGGGTGGCTGTGTCTCGCGAACAAAGGAATGACGAGGGAAAAGGAAGATTGCCACGGCCGGGCAGGAGGGGCGGCCCTGTTCCAGCCTACGCCGGCCTCGCAATGACAAGAGCTATTGCTGGAGGGCGATATCGGGAACACCCGGCTTACAGCAATAGCGTAGGTTGGGTTGAGCGAAGCGAAGCCCAACAAATCCACTGCGCTCCTCGCAACGACAAAGGGATTGTTGGGCCTCGGGCTGCGCTCTCGACCCAACCTACATGATGCCCGATGGCGGCGGCTCAATGGCCAGGCCGCGCTGTCCAGTGCCTTACTCTCCCCCCAATAAAAGACCCCGCGCCGATACCGGCACGGGGTCTGGTTGTGCTTGCTTTGGCGGGTGGCGGCTAGATGTCCAGCTCGCGAACCTCTAGGGCGTTTTCCACGATGAAATTGCGCCTGGGCTCCACCTGATCGCCCATGAGGGTGGTGAACAGGTCGTCGGCGGCCATGAAGTCCTCCACCTTGACCTGCAACAGGGTGCGCCGCTCCGGGTCCATGGTGGTTTCCCAAAGCTGCTCGGGGTTCATCTCGCCCAAGCCCTTGTAGCGCTGCATGGTCAGGCCCTTGGCCCCCACTTCCATGAGGGTGACCAACAGCTCGCCCGCGCTGTTCACCTTCTTCTCGTCGCCGTTCTTGGCCAACAGGTAGGGCCCCTGCTCGTTGCCCGCCAGGGTCTCGGTGAGGCGCAGCAGGGCGGCGTAGTCGGCGGTGGCCACCAGCTCCCAGGAGATGTTGTTGCACGGGGTCATCTCGCCGGGGCAGGATACAGCTACCTCCCAGAGGCTGTGGGCCTCGTCGGAGATGCGCTCCAGGATATTCAGGCCGTTTTCGGCCAGAATGGACTCCATATCCTCCAGCTTGGCCAGGTCGGAGAAGACCCGCTTGTCGCGCACCCTGTTCTTGAGCAGGGCGGCCAGGGCCGGGGCCTGCCAGCCGCGCCGTTTCAGGCGCTCCATGTGGTCCAGATAGGAGCTCAGGTTCTCCATGAGCTTGATGAGGCGCTGGCCGCTCAGCTCGGCGCCGGTGGTCTCCACCTTGAGCTTCAGGGCCGCGCAGGCCCGCTCCAGGAGGATGACCCGCATGGAGGCCTCGTCCTTGATGTATATCTCTTTTTTGTTGTCCACCACCCGGTACAGGGGCGGCTGGGCGATGTAGAGGTGGCCTTGGTTCACCAGTTCTTCCATCTGGCGGAAGAAGAAGGTGAGCAGCAGGGTGCGGATGTGGCTGCCGTCCACGTCGGCGTCGGTCATGATGACCACCTTGTGGTAGCGCAGCCGCCCCACGTCGAAGCCATCGTTGTTGGCCTCGCCAACGGTGCCGACGCCCACCCCGGTGCCCAGGGCGGTGATCATGGTGCGGATCTCGGCGTTTTCCAGCATCTTGTGCAGGCGGGCCTTCTCCACGTTGAGGATCTTGCCCCGTAGCGGCAGGATGGCCTGGAAGCGGCGGTCACGGGCCTGCTTGGCGCTGCCACCGGCGCTGTCTCCCTCCACCAGGAATATCTCGCAGGCGCTGGGGTCGCGCTCGGAGCAGTCGGCCAGCTTGCCGGGTAGGGAGTTCTCGCTGAGGATTCCCTTGCGCCGCACCAGATCCCGGGCCTTGCGGGCCGCTTCGCGGGCGCGGGCCGCCTCGGTGATCTTGCCCACGATCTTCTTGGCGGTGGCCGGGTCTTCCTCCAGGAACATGGCCAACTGCTCGTTGACGATCTGCTCCACCAGGCCCTTGACCTCGGAGTTGCCCAGCTTCATCTTGGTCTGGCCCTCGAACTGGGGCTGGGGGATCTTTACGCTGATGATCGCGAAAAGGCCTTCGCGAACGTCGTCGCCGCTGGGCAGGCTCTTGACCTTGGGCATGTTGGCGCTGATGTAGGAGTTCAGGGTGCGGGTCAGCGCCGCCTTGAAGCCGGTGAGATGGGTTCCACCCTCGCGGGTGTTGATGTTGTTGGCGAAGCTGAAGATGCGCTCGGAATAGGCGTCGGTGTAGCGCAGGGCTATCTCCACCTGCACCAGATCCTTCTCGCCGGTGAGATAGATGGGCTTCTTGTGCAGGGGCTGGCTCTTTTGGCTGATGTAGTCCACGAACTCGGAGATGCCGCCCTTGTAGAAAAACTCGGTTTCCTTCTCATTGCGCTGGTCGGTGAGCTTGATGCGCATGCCGCTGTTCAGGAAGCTTAGCTCGCGCAGGCGTCCGGCCAGGGTCTCGAAGGAGTAGACCGTGGTCTCGAAGATGGCCGGGTCGGCCTTGAAGGTGACCTTGGTGCCGGAGCGCTTGCCGCACTTGCCGATCACCTTCAGCTCGCCGGTGGGGTGGCCGTGGTCGTAGCTCTGGGAGTAGACCTTGCCGTCGCGCTTGATCTCCACCTCCAGCCACTCGCTGAGCGCGTTGACCACGCTGACGCCCACGCCGTGCAGACCGCCGGCAACCTTGTAGGCCTTGTCGTCGAACTTGCCGCCCGCGTGCAGTTTGGTCATGACCACCTGCACGGCAGGGACGCCTTCGCCCTTGTGCATGTCCACCGGGATGCCCCGACCGTCGTCCTCCACCGACACGCTGTTGTCGGCGTGGATGATGACCTGCACGTTGTCGCAGTATCCGCCCATGGCCTCGTCCACCGAGTTGTCCACCACCTCGTAGACCAGGTGGTGCAGACCGTCGGGGCCGGTGGAGCCGATGTACATGGCCGGGCGCTTGCGTACCGCGTCCAGGCCTTCCAGGACCTTGATTTTTTCTGAATTGTAGCCGCTGCTGTCGGGGGCCATAAATGGGCCTTTCCAGTTAAAGTTCTCGCTATGCTATTATGACCTAAACCACGAAATTTGCAACATTTTTTTGATATTTTGCCCCGAAAAAAGTCCTTCGCAACCCCTGGTAATCATGAGGCAAAGCCGCCCCGGTCCCAGGGGCGGGGCCGGGACGGCTTAAAGTAAACGCTTTATGTGGGTTCAGTGCACCCTTGGGGCCGCCCAGGGCGCTGCCGAGAGGGGCGGTTAGCCTTGCGGGGAGGCCAGAAAATCCAGCACCGCGGCGTTGGTGGCCTGGGGCTGCTCGATCACCAGTTGGTGGCCCGCCTGGGGGATCAGGGCCAGCTTGGCGCCGGGGATGCGTCCGGCCAGGATGTCGGCGTTGCCCTGGGGCACTAGGCGGTCGTCGGCCCCGGCCAGCACCAGGGTGGGGGCGCTGATCATGGGCAGGCGCTCAAAGCTGTCGAACTCCTGGATGGCCTCCCACTGGCCCTGCATCACCTCCGGCGGGCAGGCATAGGCCGCCGCCACCTGGGTGTAGCGCTCCAGCACATCGGGGCGGTTGTCCAAGGTCTCCAGGGAGAACAGGGCGTTGCGCCCTTCCATCTGCTCGGCGAAGGTGGTGCCGTTCACCAGCTTGGCGAACAGCTCCAGGGTCTTGGCGGTGGGCATCACCTTGTGGGCGCCGCCGCAGTGGGTGGCGGTGAGCACCAGGGAGGCCACCCGCTGGGGCCAGCCCAGGGCCAGCTCCTGGGCGATCATGCCGCCCATGGAGATGCCCAGCACGTGGGCCCGGCCCCCGGCCGTCGCCTCGATGAGGGCGGCCACGTCCCCGGCCATTTCCTTGATGCTCCAGGGCAAAGCCGGCGCGGTGGAGGTGCCGATGCCCCGGTTGTTGAAGGAAATGACCTGGTACTTGCGGCTGAAGGCCGGGATCTGCTCGTACCAATGCTCCATGTTGGAGCCCAGGCCCCGGATCAGCACCAGGGGAAAGCCCTGGCCGTGGGTCTCGTAATACAGGCGGTAGCCGTCCAGCTCCAAAAAGGGCATGTAGTTTCCTATCGTTAGGCTTTGAGATGGGTCCGCAGGAAGCTCAGCTCCCGGTCGGCGATCTCCTGGGCCTGGTCGCTCATGCCCAGCAGGTGGTAGCCGTTTTCTATGACCATAAGCTCGGCATTGGGAGCGTGCTCGGCCACGTAACGGGCGTGGGCGATGGGCACGTCGGCGTCGTGGTCGCCGTGCACCAGAAGCAGCGGCGCGGTGATCTTCTCCACCGGCAGGGTGTCGATGGCCGCCAGCTGCACCAGGTCGTTGTCCATGCCCTCGCGCCGAATGCTGATGGGGCACATGGTGCCGATCATGTCCAGCATCAGGCCCACGCGCTCGGGGTCGGCCTCGATGCTCTTCACCAGGGCCTCCACGTGCTCCTTGTCCAGGGTGCTCTCCAGCTTGATGAAGCTGCGCAGGGTGCTTTCCGGGGCCAGGCGCTCGTACTGATCGTAGAGCCACATGAAGGGGTCGTTGAACATCAGGTGCTCGAACAGCTTCTGGCTGGTCTTAAACTGTTTACCGTAACTCAGGCTCACTCCGCACTCGCTGATGAGGCAGGCCACCTTCTCGGGATGGGTGTAGCCCATGGCCAGGGTCACCGGCCCGCCGGCGGAAGCGCCCATGACCGCCGCCTTTTCTATGCCCAGGGCGTCCATGAGCGCGGCCAAGACGTCGGCCTGTTCGCTAAGGGTGCGGCCGGTGGTGATGGGGGTGCGCAGATAGCCGGGGCGAGACCAGGTAAGTATCATGTATCCCTGGTTTTGCAGGCGGCGGGTGATGACCAGTCCCTGATCGTAGCCCCCCGGCCCGCCGTGGTTCACCGCAAGGACCGGACCCTCGTCACCCAACAAGGCGTATTCCACCGGCCCCTTGGCCGTGTCGATCACCTGGGACCCGGCGTTCAGGGTGGCGACGTGGTCGTGCTTCCAGCGGAGGTATCCGGTAAATTTTCCTGACATGGCGGCTCCTTCCCCATAGCCTGTAGCCAGTTAAACTAATTGCTCCAATCAATGGACGCCGCCTGGGTCAGTCCCCTTGGCGCGGCTATTTCTTTTCCAGGGGAGCCATGGCCAGCTTGACCGGCAGGGTGGCCACGGCCTGTTGGCCTTTCACCAGGTCCTTGAGGGTGAGACGCAGCTCATAGGCCCCGGTGGGAGCCCCTTTCAGGTTCACGGTGACGTTCAGGAAAAACTCGCGGTTGAAATGGCGCGACACGCTCTGCACCCGCATGAAGTCTTTTTTGCTGAACAAGTGCTTGCCCTGGCCGTCGAACAGCTCCACGTCCATGGCGAAGGATATCTCCCAGCGGCCTTCGGTTAGGGGCTTGATTCCGTAGTTCACCGGTTCCAGGTAGATGTACATGGGCTGGCCCTTGCCGGGGAACACCGGGCGCTCCGGGCTGGCCATCAGATAGACATTGTCCTGGCGTGGCTGGTAGATGCCGTAGCCCTTGGCCGGTTCGGCCACCAGGGTGGCCTGGGAGAGCTCCAGGGGCAGCCGCTGCCACAGGGCGCGGGCGGCCTGGTCGATCTGCGCCAGGGCTTGGCGCTCCCGGCCCTGAGCCAGGGCTTGGCGGGCCTGCTCCAGCAGGGAGCCGGGGCCGTTTTCCGTGGCGGGCTGGGGCGCGGCCGGGGCCTTGGGTGGGGCGGGGGCCGGTGGCTGGGCCGTGGCGGCCTGGGGGGCCGGGGATGCGACCAGGGTGGTGGTGGTTTGGGCCTTGGCCTTGCTTTGTTCGGCCTCGGAAGTGCAGCCGCAGGTCAAAAGGGTCGTCGCGGCCCAGACGACCGCCAACAACCCAACCCAACGACCCGCCCTCAACGGCCCAGTCATGGCCGGCCCTCCTGGTTATCGCCAAAAACAACTGTCTCAGGCTAGCACGCCGGCCCGCGCCAGACAAGCCGCGCGGCCCCTGGGGAGGCCGAGCCCGGCGGCCCGGAAAAAGGCCTGCTAAAACAGGCCCCTGCGAGGGGGTCTTCGGGGGGATTTTGTTTGCTAATCCGCGCAGTTGTTGCTATAATTGCCCGGTCGGCGAAAGGTTGCCGAAGGGACGGGGCGCAGGGGTTTTTCCGGGCGCCTCCCCCAGCCGCATCGCCAGTGAATTTGCTTCAGCCGCTGCGGAGGCCAGTTTCGGCCCACCCCAGGGCGGCAAGCGCTAAAGGTTAAAGTAAATGCTCCCAACTGACGCCCGCAAGCAAGAAGTGCTCATCGAAGAGGAGATCAGACGCTCCTATCTGGATTACGCCATGAGCGTGATCATCGGACGGGCCCTGCCCGAGGTGCGCGACGGCCTGAAGCCGGTGCACCGGCGCATCCTCTTCGCCATGCACGATCTCAAGAACTATCACAACCGCGCCTACAAGAAGTCGGCCCGCGTGGTGGGTGACGTCATCGGTAAGTACCACCCTCACGGCGACAGCGCGGTCTACGACGCCCTGGTGCGCATGGCCCAGGACTTCGCCATGCGCTACACCCTGGTGGACGGGCAGGGCAACTTCGGCTCGGTGGACGGCGACTCCGCGGCGGCCATGCGTTACACCGAAGTTCGCATGGCCAAGCTGACCGGCGAGTTCCTGGGCGACATCGACAAGGATACCGTCGAGTTCGTGGACAACTACGACGGCTCCATGCTCGAGCCCGCCGTGTTGCCCACCCGGGTGCCCAACCTGTTGGTCAACGGCTCCAGCGGCATCGCCGTGGGCATGGCCACCAACATCCCCCCCCACAACCTCAGCGAGGTGGTGGGCGCGGTGGTGGCCCTCATCGACGATCCCGACATCACCATCAAGGAGCTGATGAAGCACGTTCCCGGCCCGGACTTCCCCACCCGTGGTTTCATCTACGGCCGCGCGGGTATCAAGGAGGCCTACGAGACCGGCCGGGGGGTCATCTACATGCGGGCCCGGGCCAGCGTGGAGACCAACGCCCGCACCAAAAAGAACACCATCGTGGTCAGCGAGCTGCCCTACCAGGTGAACAAGGCCCGCCTTCTGGAGCGCATCGCCGACCTGGTGAAAGACAAGAAGCTCGAGGGCATCAGCGACATCCGCGACGAGTCCGACCGCGACGGCATGCGCATGGTCCTGGAGCTGAAGCGCGACGCCATCCCCCAGGTGGTGATGAACCAGCTGTTCAAGTTCACCGCCATGCAGAGCACCTTCGGCATCAACATGTTGGCCATCGTCAACAACCGCCCCGAGGTGCTCAACCTCAAGCAGGTCATGGGCCACTTCATCGAGCACCGCCGGGAGATCATCATCCGGCGCACCAAATTCGAGCTGGCCAAGGCCGAGGCCAGGGCCCATATCCTGGAAGGCCTCAAGATCGCCCTGGACAACCTGGACCAGGTCATCAAGATGATCCGCGGTTCGGCCAACCCGGCCGAGGCCAAGGAGCTCTTGATGTCGCGCCTGTCGCTGAGCGACATCCAGGCCCAGGCCATTTTGGACATGCGCCTGCAGCGGCTCACCGGCCTGGAGCGCGACAAGATCCTGGCCGAGTACCGCGAGGTCATCAAGGAGATCGCCCGCCTCAAGGCCATCCTGTCCTCCGAGCAGCTGGTGCGCCAGATCATCCGGGACGAGACCCTGGAGCTGAACCGCGACTTCGGCGACGCCCGGCGCACCGAGATCGTGGCCAAGACCAGCGAGATCGACCTGGAGGACATGATCGCCGAAGAGGACATGGTGGTGACGCTTAGCCACACCGGCTACATAAAGCGCACCCCGGCCAGCCTCTACCGGTCCCAGCACCGGGGCGGCAAGGGCAAGAAGGGCATGGGCACCAAGGACGAGGACTTCGTGGAGAAGCTCTTCGTGGCCTCCACCCACCACTACCTGCTCATCTTCACCGACACCGGCCGCCTCTTCTGGCTGAAGGTGCACGAGCTGCCCCAGGCGGGCCGGGCCTCCAAGGGCAAGGCCATCGTCAACTTGGTGAACACCGAGGGTGGCGAGAAGGTGACCACGGTGCTGGCGGTCAAGGAATTCAGCGAAGGCCGCCACGTGCTCATGGCCACCTCCGGGGGCACCGTGAAGAAGACCGACCTCATGGCCTTCAGCCGCCCCCGTGCCGGGGGCATCATCGCCATCAACCTGGCCGAGGGCGACCGCCTGGTGGCCGCCCGGCTCACTGACGGCGACATGGAGGTCTTCCTGGCCACCCGCCACGGCAAGGCCATCCGCTTCAACGAGGAGAACGTGCGCTCCATGGGCCGCACCGCCGCCGGAGTCAAGGGCATCGAGCTCACCGATGACGACGCGGTGGTGGCCATGGAGGCGGTGGCCGGAACCCCCACGGTGCTCACCGTGACCGGCCACGGCTTCGGCAAGCGCACCCGCCTGGACGAATACCCCCTGCAAAACCGGGGCGGCAAGGGGGTCATCACCATCAAGACCTCCGAGCGAAACGGCCCGGTGGTGGGCGCGGTGGTGGTGGACGACGATCACGAGATGATGCTCATCTCCGACCAGGGCAAGATCATCCGCATGAAGGTGGGCGGCATCAACGTGTTGGGCCGCAACACCCAGGGAGTCAAGCTCATCGGCCTGGAGCCCAGCGAACGCCTGGTGGCCCTGGCCCGCCTGGCCGAGGCTGACGACGCCGATGACGCCGATGACGCCGATGAAAATGGTGAGCCCGGCGAGCCCCTCGACATGGAAAACGACGAGGAGGCCGAGCCCGTCGAGGGGCTGGTGGGCCTTCTGGAGCCGAACGCGCCCGAAGAGGGAGAGGACGATGCCTAGCCTCAAGGTGACGGTGCTGGGGGCGGGCGCCTGGGGCACTGCCCTGGCCGATCACCTGGCCCGCGCGGGCCACGAGGTGCGCCTGTGGGCCTACGAGTCCGAGGTGGCCCAAGCCATCAACGACGAGCACGCCAACCCGGTGTTTCTGCCGGACTTCAAACTGCACCCGGAGCTGGAGGGCACCAGCGACATGGACCGGGCCCTCACCGGGGCCGGGCTGGTGGTGCTGGTGATGCCCACCCACGTCTTCCGGACCGTGCTGGGCCAGGCCGCTCCCCACCTGCCCGCCCAGGCCGACATCGTGGCCTGCTCCAAGGGCATCGAGGGCGAGACCGGCTTCACCATGTGCCAGGTGGCCGCCGACGTGCTGGCCCCGGAGCACCGGGCCCATCTGGCGGCCCTGTCCGGGCCCAGCTTCGCCAAGGAGGTGGCGGGCGGCGCCCCCACCGCGGTGACCGTGGCCAGCGAGCGGCCCGAGGTGGCCCAGGCGGTGCAGGCCGCCTTTGCCGGGCCGCGCTTCAGGGTCTACACCAGCGGCGACATCATCGGCGTGGAGTTGGGCGGGGCGGTCAAGAACCCCCTGGCCATCGCCGCGGGCATGGTGGCGGGCCTGGAGCTGGGGCACAACACCATGAGCGCCATGATCACCCGGGGCCTGGCCGAGATGACCCGCCTGGGTCTCAGCCTGGGGGCGGACATGGCCACCATGGGAGGGCTGGCCGGTATGGGCGACCTGGTGCTTACCTGCACCGGCGCTTTGAGCCGCAACCGCACCGTGGGCACCCGCTTGGCCAAGGGCGAGACCATCGACCAGATCACCTCCTCCATGCGCCAGGTGGCCGAGGGGGTGAAAAACACCGACACCATCCTCGCCCTGGCCCGGCGCAAAGGGGTGGAGATGCCCATTATCGAGGCGGTCAAAAGGGTTCTGGATCAGGAGACCACCCCGGAGCAGGCCCTGGATGAGCTGATGACCAGGGAGCCCAAGCCGGAACATTACTAGGCCTGGATGCTTCACGATGGCCGTGTTCGGCTTCGCCAGGCGGCGGGATGCTGCGTTGCCGACATCGCTCCAAACTCGCTGTAGGCCCAGCTACAGCTCCGTTTGTCGCTCGCCAGCGGGCCGCCGGCGGCGGACCGGGCCGATGAGGCAAGGTGTACCCGCCTACGATGATTGCTCTCGTTGACTCTCTTTGGGAGCCCAATCCTTGGGCCGCCTTGTCTGCCGGCGGCGGGCTGCGCCGGGCCGGGCTGGTGCCCTTGTCTTCGTCAAGGAAAGCAGTGATGCCCATTCGTTGTTCATTGCCGCCCAACCTTCATGAAAAACCCAGACCAGCCTCAACCCAGACCGTAAAATTGCCACAAACCGTAGGCGTCGGAATCAAATTCCAGCCGCTGGTGTTGCTTTGCGCCTTGCTGCTGGTGTTGGCCTGGGCCCCGCCCGGCTTGGCGGCCGGTCCCTGGCAAAGTTGGCGGCCCGGCCTGGAGAGCGCCAGCTTCGCCCTGGAGGCCTCCGGCCCCGCGCCGCGCCCGGAGCTGGTGGTGCTCAGGATCGATCCCGCCCGCTTCGCCTTGCGCCTGTTGTGCGCGGGCCAGGTGGGGGGAGCGCCGCGCACCGCCCGGCAGTGGAGCAGCGAGTTCGGGCTCACCGCGGTGATCAACTCCTCCATGTACATGAAGGACAACCGCACCAGCGTGGGCCTGATGCTCACCAAGGACTACATGAACAACCCCCGCCCGGCCAAGGGGCAAAACGCCCTGCTGGCCCTGGACCCCCTGTGGCCCGGCCTGACTCCGGCGCGGCTGTTCGACCTCACCGGGACCCCTCTCAAGAAGATACGCGCCCGCTACGCCACCCTGATCCAGAACTACCGCCTGTTCACCCCGGCCGGGAAAAACCTGTGGAAACGCGCCGATCAGAAATGGTCCAGCGCCCTGGTGGGCCAGGACCGTGAAGGGCGGGTGTTGTTCATGATCTGCCGGGAGGTCTATCCCATGCCCAAGCTGGTGGCGCGCCTGTTGGCCCTGCCTCTGGGGCTACGCGCGGCCATGTACGTGGAAGGCGGCCCCGAGGCCACTCTCTACGCCGCCGAGGGGCAGCGGGAACTCTGCGTGGTGGGCAGCTTCGGTTCCAAGGTCGAGCAGACCCAGGCCAACACCGATGAGTGGGCCCTACCCAACGTCATCGGGGTGGTCCCGCTTCCCTAGCTCCCCGTCGGGGTGGTCCCGCTCCGAGGTGGTGTGCTTGAACTCCTTGTAATACTTTTCCAGGCAGTCGGGGCAGATGCCGTGGCTGAACTCCACTTCGGCGTGGTCGGAGAAGAAGGTCTCCAACTGCTGCCAATAACCCTCGTCCCGGCGGATACTCTTGCAGTGGGAGCAGATGGGAATGAGCCCCTTGAGGGTCTGCACCTTGGCCAGGGCTTCGGTCAGCTTGGTGATGAGCTTCTCGCGCTCCACCTGATCGTGCTTGGCCTGGGTGACGTCGCGCAGGGTCTCGATGGCCCCGGACACCTGGCCCTGCTCGTCGAACAGGCAGGTGGCCGCGCCTGCCGCGTAGAGCCCTCCTTCCCCAAGCTTGGGATGGAAGGATTCCTGGAAGGCGAGGCTGCCTCCTCTCTCCTCCAGGTTCTGGTAGCGGCGCTCCCATTCCGGGCTGCGCTCCAGCACCAGGTCGATGAGGCAGGGCCGCCGCTCCCCGTACAGGAGCAGGGCGTGCTCATAGTCGCCCTTGCCCAGCACTTGGGCGGCCGGCACCCCGGTGAGCCGCTCCATGGCCTGGTTCCAGTGGGTCACCCGTCCCGAGCGGTCCACCACCCAGGTGGGGTCGGGCAAGAAGTCCAGAATTTTGCGCTGGTTTTCCACCACCGCCTTGAGCCCGGTCCGGGACTGGTTCAGCTCGTCACCCAGGCGCTGGCTGTTCATGAGCAAAAATCCCACGGTCCAGAAAATCTGCGCGAAAAGGGCGATGAGAAAATAGCTGGCTTGCACCCAATTGCCGGCCAGCATTTGATGCCCCGGCTCGGTGACCAGCAAAAACACCACCCGGCCCAGGCCGCAGAGGCCCAGCAAGGCGATCATCAGGCCGGTGGTCATGTACAGCACGCGGCGGCCGGTGGGGGCGTGGGCCAGCAACAGGCCCGCCGTGTAGAGCCCCATCACGAAGATGGCGAGGGCCACCCCCAAGCCCCGTGCCTCGGCGATGGGCCACCCCCAATAAAAGAGCCCCAGCCAGAGCAAGGCCAGGACGCTGACCAACCAAACCAGATGGCGCTGGGGAGGCAGGCCCAGAAAGCGGCGGATGCCCACCAGGATGACGTAAGCGCCGGCCACGAAAGACAGGTTGCCCGCGAAGATGGACACGGCCTCCGGAATCGCTCCACGCAGCATCAAGAGCATATAGCCCAGGGTCACCAGTATGGTGCCAACCGCCCAGTCCCAAAAGCCGTCATAGGTTTTTTGGGTGAAGGCGAAGAACACCATGGCCACGGCCAGGCTCAAGGAGACCACGGTCAAGGCGCTGAATAGGGTGCGGATGTCCAGCAGGTTCAGGTCCACGGCGTTCCTCTCGCACCAGGGCAGGTTAGGCGAGAATAAAGTTTGCCGTCGCGATGGGAAGCACTTGGTTTAGTTAATTATAGGCCCAAAAATCCGCGATGAGGAGGTAAAAACGGGACGGCTATTTGTCTTCGGCGGTGTCGGCGGCCGGGGGCCAGGTTTGGGGGCTGCGGCAGACGTCCTTGCCCGCTTCGGGCAGGGTGTCTCCGAACAGGCGGCGCAGGGGGGCGAACACCGGGCTGGTGGCGAAGTTGATCACCGAGCCCAACAGACCGCCGGGGCTCACCCCGGCCGAGGCCTGTTCAAAGGTGCCGCTGATGCGGATGGGCGTCTCCAGGTTGAAAAATTGGGGCTGCTTGGCCCGGGGCTGCAGGTTCATCGAGATGGTGCGATTGGCGAAGTTGAGCTTGGCCTCGCCCTTTACCCTGACCTTGCTGGTGTCGATGATCAGCTCCTTGCTGGTCATCAGACCTTTTTCCATGACAAAGTCGCCCACCGCGCAGTTGACGTGGGAGCCGGTCTTGGAGGCCAGGGAGTCCAGCAGGGCGAACAGCAGGTTGGCCGCCCAAAGGTCGAAGGAGGCGGTCTTCAGGTCCTTGGGCCACACGCCCACCTGGAACATCCCGTCGGCCTTGCCGAGAAGCCCGCTGACCTTGGGGGCCTGGGCGGTCAGCGACAGGCGCAGAGACAACACCCCCCGGGAGCGCATGGGCGAGGTGGGCGTCTCCCGGGTGAGGAAGCCGTAGGAGAAGTTGCGGACCTCCATCTCCAGGCTGGAGCCCAGCTCCTTGCCCACGGGCCAGGTGGCGTTGCGCAGGAAAATCTTGCCCCCCGGCGGCTCCAACTCCAGGCGCTCGATGGACAGGCGGCGGTTCTTGGCGGTGATGCGCAACTGGCCCCGCCCGAAGTTCTCGCCCCTCCAGCGCACCTGGTCGGTCTTCAAGACCAGCTCGCCCTGCACCATTTTTATGGTCCGCTCCACCACGGTGTCCATGGTGTCCAGAATGGCGCGCTGCCGCTGTGGCCCGGAGCTTGAACCGGCGTCCTCCAGGGCTAACACATCCGACATGCTGTCCAGGTCGACCTGGGGCGATTGCAAGTGGATGACCAGCTTGACCGGATCGGGCTTGGTGTCCAGGGTCATCCGGCCGGTGAGGACGCTGTGCTCCTGGTGCAGCACCAGATTCTCCAGGCGGGCTTGGTCGCCGGAGATGAGCAGGCGGCCCGAGACCTGGGAAAAAAGCAGGGCCGCTTCCTGTTTGCGCCCCGGCTCCGGGGCCAGGGGCAGGCGCAGGTCGCTTATGGTCACGTTTTCCAGGTTGAGGTCGCCGTGCAGCAGGGAGAGCAGGGACACCTTTATGCTCAGGCAGCCCAGGGTGATGACCGGCAGCTTGGGGTTGGGGCGCACCACCTTGATCCCGGACATGCTCACGGTGGGGGCCAAGGTGGGTGCCAGTTGGATGGGTCCGTCCAGGGTCAGGCGCAAGGGAGCCAGGTCATCATTAAGCTCCGCGGTGAGCCAGCCCCGCAGGAAACCGGCGGGTATGCTCCAGCCCGCCAAGTGCACCACCAGCCAGGCCAGGGCCAGGGCGGCCACCAGCAGCGACAGATACTTGAGAACGCGTTTGAGCAACACCACCCGCCGAGTTTGAGGAAAGCGGTTTCTATTCTACTGCGCGGGAGGCGAAAAAGACATCCCACTCCAGGGCTTGACCTTGGTGGGCGGCCCAGTCGCCGTCCGGCAGCGGGGTCAGCCTCTCGGTGGGGCGGTTGAACACGTAGACCCAGGCCGAGGCGGGGTGGTTCGCCAGGGGCAGAAGTTTGCGCAGGTATTCCGAGCCCGCCGGGTCGGTGGGGCGGTAGTCCTCGAAGCGGTCCAGCACGGCCATGGCCGCCGGGTCCAACATCTCGAACACCTGGCCGCGCACCGAGCCCGGCCCCATGGTCAGCGCGGGGTAGCGGCCCAGGCTGAACAACTGCCCGGCCACCGCGTCCCAGCCCCGGTAGGCCAGCATGCGCTCCACCCCCAGGCGCTCCAGGGTGGGATAGGGCAGCATCAGGGTGCCGTAGAAGAATATCAGCACGGCTTCAGGCACGGCTTCCTACAAAAATGTAAGTTAACTCTGCGTAATATGGGACAAATATAGCCCAGGCCGGACGGCGAGGCAAGGGGCGGGAAAAGCATGCCCGCCGCCCGGTGGGGGCGGCGGGCACGGGAACAAGCTTATTTTTCCTCGGACCTGGCGATGAGGATGTCGGCCATGGCCGTCACCGCGGCCTTGGAGTTCATGGCCACGTCGGTGGGGCACTTGGCCTCCATGTCCGCCTCGATGATCTGTTCGTCGTAGCGCATGAAGCCCAGGAAGTCGAAGCCCTTGAGGGTGTCCTTCAGGTACTCCTCGTCCTTGTCGGAGCGGATCTTGTTGCCCACGATGAGTACCTTGGTCAGGCCGATATCTCCGGCCAACTGCTTGATGTGCTCGGCGGTGTCCACCGAGCGGCGCCCAGGCTCCACCACCACGATGAGGAAGTCCACCCCCTGGCTGGTGCCCCGGCCCAGGTGCTCCAGGCCCGCCTCCATGTCCAGGATCAGGACATCCTTGCGCAGCAGCACCAGGTGGGCCATGAGTGCCTTGAGCATGGTGGAGGCCGGGCAGATGCAGCCGCCGCCGCCCTTTTTCACGGTGCCCATTACCATCAGGCGCACCCCCTGGTGCTCCACGCTGAGCTTTTCGGGCAGGTCGTTAACCGTGGGGTTGAGCTTGAAGTAGGTGCCCCAGTTCTCCCCGTCGCTGTTGGTGCGCTCGGCGATGAGCGACTTCATTTCGCTCACCGGCACCAGCTTCTGGTAGTCCGGGAAGCCCAGGGCCTGGCCCAGGTTGGCGTCGGGGTCGGCGTCCACCGCCAGCACCTTGAGGCCTTTTTCGGCCAGGGACCGGGCCAGCATGGCCGAGAAGGTGGTCTTGCCCACGCCGCCTTTACCGCTTACCGCAATCTTCATCGCTCACCTCGAATAGCTAAAAGGGTCCGGCTGCTTGCCGGTGATTTCAACAAAAACTCACTCGCTCGCCCGCGTACAGGGCCACCAGCACCTCCAGGTCGGCCTGGCACTCCCGCCGCTGGCGGCAGCCCATCTCCCGGCCCACGCCGGTCATGGCCTTGACCAGGGGCGCGGTGTAAGCCCCGGCGGCGATGGCCGCCTTTACCGCGCCCTTGTCCACCCCGGAGCAGGGGCACACCGCCTCATCGTCCGGGGCCTCGCGCCAGCGCCGGGCCAGCTCGGTGTCCAGGGGGGTGGTGTCGCCGCAGCCGCAGCCGCAACCACAGCCTTCGTGGTGTTCATGTTCGCCGCTCATACTCATCTCCCGGTCGTCAAAAACAAACGGCTTTTCGCCGCTATCTAATACTGTAGGTCCTTATGCGGGGAATGCAAGCGGAGCGCCTGGTGGGTAAAGGTTGTGCACGTGCCCCCCCAGCCGCGACTTATTTACGCACCGCGCCGGGCGTGCCGCGCCAGGTCACTATCCCAACTGCCTGTAATAACAGCGATCGCTTGTTGGCTGCCGGTTAGGCACGGTATCTGCAATATGCTAAAGACATGAGCGGAAAGGCCGCTGCCAACTCAAGGCGATGAACGCCTGCCAAGCCCCGGACTCTCCGGCCTTGACCCAGCCAAGACCTCCGGGCCGGCAACCGAACCGCTCACTTTTCTTCTCTCCCCCCCTCCCTGGCATCGGCCCCCTGGTTAACACCGGGGGGCCGACCTTTCGGCTTCGCCAGGGAGTGCCATGCGGCGTTGTCAACATCACTCGGTCCTCGGCGTAGGTGGACTACGCCTGCGACCCTCGCTTGTTTCCGCCTTGCCTGGCGCTCCCTGGCTGTGCCGACCGGCTGCGCCGGGAAGCGCCCTGCGGCGTCTGACTGTGCCGCAAGGGTATTTGTTAGGCCTCGCTTCGCTCGACCTAACCTACGCTATTTGTAATAAATACTTAGACAGGTCGCGTAGGTTGCGGTCGAGGGCGCGAGCCCGAGGCCCAACAATTCCCATCCAATCACCTCACCTGACGCTCCCTCGGCCTCAGCCCTTGGAGCGCGACAGGGCCATCATCTTATAGATGGGCATGCCCGCGGTCAGGGCGATGTCCTCGGTGGACAGGTAGCGCCCGATGGTGCGGTCAAAGAGCAGGTTGCCGTCCGGCGGGAACTCCTCGTCCCCGGCCCACAGCACCAGCTGGATGGGCACCATGGGGAAGGCGCGCACGATCACCGAGGCGTCGCCGGTCTCGCCCGGCCCCTCGCCGCCCACCAGGGGGGCCAGCTCGGTGAGCAGCTCGGGCCGCTCGCCGAAAAAGCCCACCAGGGGGGCCTTGGCCCTTTTCACGAAAGCCGACCAGTAGAACTCGCCCGCCTCCACCTCGCGGTAGGTGATCCACTCGCCGCTGGGCGGGGTGCCGTCGGCCTTCACCAGGTAGTGCAGGATCAGGGCCTGCTCGGCCAGGGGGATCTCCGGGCCGTCGTCGGTGGCCGTCACCGTGATGGGCGGGGCGCTTACCCGCACCGGGCGGCCCAGGTAGTTCATCTGAAGATAGCTGCCGTCGTCCGCCGCCGTGGCCCCGGCCCGCCGGGCGACCTCGGCCCAGTCGCGCTGGTCCAGCTCCTCGGCGGCCAAGTCAAAGCTTTTTTGATAATCGTCCACCCGGGCCATGTCTCGCTCCTCGCTGGTGGTTGTTGACTGGGTTTCAATGTAGCCGAGGAGCGGGGGTATGTCGAGGATTTGGCGCGCTCCCCGGCCAAGGGCTATAGTTGGACCCGCATACTCCATGAAGGCTGTGTGGCAATGAGCGACAAATTGAGAACTTATGCGATCATTATGAAAAAGGTGTTAGCGCTGGCGGGAAAGGGTTTGCACCCAGACCCAGCACAGCCAGCCGCAGGCAGACAAGGCGTCCGGCAAGCGAAGGCCGCAGGCGTAGCCGAAGCTACGTCGAGGCCAGAGCGCAGCCGGCAACGCGGTATGCCGGTGGCTGGCGCAGTTGGACGCACGGGCTTCATGAAGTGTGCGGGTTAACCATGGCCAAGAAGAAAAAGAAAAAAGCGACCACCCCCGCCCCGGCCCCCAAGGAGCGGGCCTTCAACTCGCCCTTCGCCGCCCTGGGCAAGGAGCTCAAGAAGACCGCCGCGCCTCAGGCTGCGCCCGCCGCGCCTCCCGAGCCCCAAAAGAAGCAGGCACCCGCCGAGGACGAGCAGGCCCTGTTCGCCATGGCCATGTCCGGGGTGGATCAGCTGCCCGGCGACCAGCGCCCCGCCCCCAAGGCCCCTCCCCCCAATCCGGCCAACATAGGCCAGGCGGTGGACGAGGATCTGGAGGTGATGGCCCACCTGGCCGAGCTGATCAGCGGCAGCGCCGATTTCGACCTGCGCATGAGCGACGAGTACCTCAGCGGCCAGGCCAACGGGGTGGGGCCGGAGTTGATGGAGCGCTTGGCCCAGGGGGCCTTCCCCATCCAGGACCACCTGGACTTGCACGGCCTGGGCCTCACCGACGCCCAAGGCGAGGTGGCCGACTTCGTGGACAGCGCGGCGGCGCGGGGTCTCAGGCACGTTCTGTTGGTGCACGGCCGGGGCAAGGGCTCGCCCGGCGGGGTGCCGGTCTTGAAGCAGGGCCTGGCCGCCTGGCTGGAGCACAAGCGCTTCGCCCGCAAGGTGCTGGCTTTTTGCACGGCCAGACCAATAGACGGTGGGGCGGGCGCCATGTATTTGTTGTTGCGGAAATGGTCGGGGCCGAAGGGGCGTAAGTGGTAGGCGGCGGCGGGCGGCTTCGCCAGCTGCCCGTGGGCTGTGTTGCCGGCATCGCTCAAGGCTCGCTGTAGGCCTGGCTACAGCTGCGCCTTTCGCTCGCCGGACGCCTAGCCCACAAACACCTGGCTGTGCCGCTGGACTGGGGAAAGTCTTGCCTGGCTGCGTTGTCGGCGTCCCTCGGTCCTCGGCGTAGGTAGACTACGCCTGCGTCCCTCGCTCGTTTCCGCCTTGCCTGGCCCCCCCTGGCTGTGCCGCAGGGAAAGAATCTGGTCGCCTGCCGCCTTGCCCTGTGGTGTCTGGCTGTGCCGCGATTAAATTCAGGCGTCTGTTTTCAGCAAAAATATAGATTGGCGTAGGTTGGGTAGAGCG
>Ga0180007_10002218_pt1 | contig 23674 bp, 17 predicted proteins | sample MM_PC_MetaG_FD_121122 | JGI IMG/M metagenome (GOLD analysis project Ga0180007, IMG submission 121122) | Groundwater microbial communities from the Aspo Hard Rock Laboratory (HRL) deep subsurface site, Sweden - MM_PC_MetaG | ecosystem: Environmental > Aquatic > Deep subsurface > Groundwater... | reverse complement strand
GCCAACCGCCGCAACCACACGCCCCCGGCCGAGCCGACCCCGCAAGTCTGAGGACCCGGTCGCCTGCACCTGGCTCCGCAGAGGAGATCGGTAGAAAAACCATAGGGTCATGCAATGCAGCCAATGTACGGTTGCACATGATCAGGTGTTCGTCGGGATCCGACGGGACCTCTGAGCATGGCGAATCACAGGTCGCATTTCGAATCGTAAAGAGTGGATCTCCACCTTTTTCCTGAAAAACAAGGATTGTGGGCGATGTGCGTGAAACAACTTCCGCCGGGCCCCGATAATGGGGACACGGCGCTCGGGAGAAAGTGAGGCCGCAAAGGAAGGAACCATGAAAACAGGATTAGTTTGGATCGTTTGGTTGGGAATCTGGATGTTCACCTCGGGAATCGCCTGTGAATCGAGGGAACACGAGAGTCCGGCCAGGAAGGGGTTCCAATGCCCGGTGGAGGGCACGTCCACGGACGTTGCGTCCATGGTGGACCAGGCCCGCCCCGGCGGCGGACCGGCGTCAGCGGCGACGGCGCATTGTGTCGCCACGGGCGCGGAGTGCTTTCCCGAGTTCTCGCGCTGGATGCGGGTGATGGATCCGGACCCGGCCGTGAGTTGCGGCGTGTGGCACGAGTTTTCATCTGAACTGGGCCTTCCGCAGGTGGCAGTCGGGCGATCGCGGGTGTCGCTGCTGCCGCGCCCGGGCACGGTCGGCGCCGAAGGGATCCGGGCGCTGGACGTCAGTTCGATGACCCTCGACGAGATCCAGGACCGGGTGGCCAAACTGTCTTCGGCACGGGAGATCACAGCGACGGCTGCCGATGAGGATCAGGTCCGCGAATTGGCGCCCCTGGGCAATCGACTTGTGGCGCTCGTGGTGCAGACGGACCTGCAGAGGCCGGCCGTGCTTTCTGCGTTTCCGGGGCTTCGGGCGCTGGCGATCCGCGTGGGACGTCCCTTCTCCGGTGATCCGGTGCGGCTCGGTGCACTGGAACGGCTCGAGCTCGAGGTGCCACCCGGCGCACGCACGACGCTGGTCGGGGCGATGCGGGATCTGGGCGTTTCGCCGGCACACCTGAGGGAACTGAAGGTCCAGGGCGAGATCGGGGGCGACTTCGTGCGGTGGCTTGGCGGCTTCGACCAGCTCGAGTTGCTGCACCTGGACTGGCTGGCGTTGTTCGAACCGGTGGATCTGCGTCCCCTGGGCGATCTGTGCCGGCTGCAGGACCTGTCCCTGCGCGGCGGCGAGGGCCTGTTCGAGGCCACCTGGGCGCTGACGGCGCGGCTGCCCCGGCTTCGTGCGCTCTCGGTCGTGTCGGCGACGGGGGAACCGGTGAACGCCGGAGACCTCCCGCAGGGACTGGCCGCCCTGCGTCTTGAAGGCAAGATGTCCCAGGAAGATCTGGAGGCGATCTCGCGGCGGTCGACGCTGACGACGCTGGCGCTGGCCGGGAAGGGGGCCGGCGGTGTGATTCTGGACCTGGAGCCCCTGCGCAGGCTGCGGATCTCGCGGCTGGACCTCATCGGTGACTACCAACCGGGCAAGCCCATCACCTCGGTGCGGCACCTGCGCTGGATCGCCATGGCGAGGACCCGCGCGATGGACCTCTCATCATGGACGGAACTGACCGGCCTCGATCTCACGCTGACGGATGCGTGGGCCCTGAAGCTGCCTGCTGCCCGCAACCTGCTGCAGTTGCGGCTCCAGGACGTGGGGGAGCGGCCGGTTCCCGTCACGGCCCGCGCCCTGTCGGAGGCGCTGTCGGGCGAGGCGACCACAATCTCGCTGCTCACCGATGGACTGGACCAGCTGCCGGCGGCCTGGCCGGTCCGGCTGGAGACCCTGCGCCTGTCGGGCTCCCGCATCGACGATCGCCTGTGGACGACCCTGGCCGGCACGCCGCATCTGAAGCGCCTGTTCCTGGCCCACACAGCCGTCACACGCCGGAGCTTCAACGCGTTTCTGAAGACGGGCCGCGCGGAGCTGGCGGTCGTGCAGTTGTTCGACACGGGGGTCGCCCCCCGCAGGTCCCTGACGTTCCGCGGCGGGAACGTGTCAACCTATTGAGAGAATTCTACAGCGCCGAATCGGAGGGCAGCACGGGTGTGGGGGTCAGGCTCCGGCCGCTGAACAGACCGTTTCCGAGGGCCCCCTCGACTTGGGCTCCCCAGCACCAGGCAGATCCATCGGTCTTCAGGGCGCAGGAATGGGAACTCCCCAACGAGAACTGGAGGACACCCGAACTCATACCGGAAACGGTGACCGGGTTCAGGCGATTGAGCGTTGTCCCGTCGCCGATCTGACCTGAACTGTTTAACCCCATGCAATACAAAGCACCGCTGGTGTGCCGGGCGCACGTATGACTTGCGCCGGTGGAGACGGAAGCGACACTCATCCCCAGCGTCGCCATTCCCGTCCAAACGGGTATCAGTTTGTCGATGGTAGTGCCGTCGCCGAGCTGGCCGTAGGTATTGAAACCCCAGCACCAGACGGCGTTGTTCGCGCGGATGGCGCAGGCGTGAAAACCGCCCGTGGAGAGGGCCTGGACGCCGGCGGTCAGGCCGGAGACCGGAACGGGGATGCTGGAGTTTGTGGTCGTATTGTTGCCAAGCTGACCATGATTATTATAGCCCCAGCACCAGACGGCTCCGTCGGTCTTCTGGGCGCACGAGAACGCTCCACCGGCCTGCACGTTGCTCACTCCGGTGGACAGTCCGGAGACCAGCACCGGGGTGTTGGAGTTGGTGGTCGTATTGTTGCCAAGCTGGCCATAGGTATTTTTCCCCCAGCAGTAGACGGCGCCGGTGGATCCAACCCCGCAGGTATGTTCATCGCCGGCGGAGATCTGGATCGGATTGAAGCCTGTGACCTGCGCTGGCAAGGAAGAATAAGTGTTGTTGCCTGTGCCGAGCTGGCCTTGGACATTGTTTCCACAGCAATAGGAATTGGTGGAGGAAACCATGCAACTATGCCAGAGACCATGGGAGACCTGGGACACTGTGCTTGTAACTCCCTCCACCTGGACGGGGTTGGCCCGGGCTGCGTAGACACCGTTGCCAAGGCTGTTGCCGTTGCCCCAGCACCAGACGGTCGCGTTGGCCTTGAGCGCGCAGGCGCCATAGCCGCCGGCCGACAGACTCACGAAGATGTCCGGCAGGTTGCAGACGTACTGGGTCTGGTCGACCTCAAGGTCATCGAGCACACCGTTGTCATTGTCGTCGATGCCGGTGTCCAGTTTCACGCCACCGAAGAAGCACACGCCGCCTCGGGCCGCGTTGGTGGCCCGCAGCACGCGGATACCGCCGTCGGCCCCGGCCGCACCAGTGGCGCCAGTGGCGCCGTTGCAGATCACCCGTTGCGCCTGGACTTCGCCGGCGTCGAGGACGCCGTCGCCGTCGTCGTCAGGGCCGGAGAGCACCCGCACACCACCTGTCGGGCAACTGATTCCGACAGGTTCGTTGAGCACATCGATCAGGTTCTCCGTCGCATCGACGCCATCAGCGCCGTCTGCGCCGTTGCAAACGTAAAAGGACGAGGAGGCCTCCATGTCGTCGAGGACGCCATTGTCGTCGGAGTCGAGACCGGACTGCACCAACTGGCCGCCGTACTGGCAGTTGGCACCGGCGGGCTCATCCTCGCGACGAACGAGGCTGACCGATCCGTTGGTGCCGTTGCAGACATACACCGTGCTCGTGATTTCCTGCGGCTGCAGAAGACTGTCCCCGCTGGTGTCCATACCGGAGTGAATCGCGAAGCCGCCGCTGGCGCAGTTGGCCCCGGAGGCTTCCTCGACGACATTCACGAGGGAGTTGGTGCCCGTGCCGGGAAGACCGTTGCACACGTACTCGGTGCCGTCGACCTCGTCGTCGTCGAGAAGGCCGTTCCCATTGCCATCAATCCCGTGCTGGATGCGGACCCCGCCCTGGCCGCAGTTGGCCCCGGCAGGTTCGTCCGTAGTGCGGATCAGGCTGGTTTCGCCGTCATCTCCATCGTTTCCGTCATTTCCGTTGCAGACTGTATTGACGTTGGAGATTTCGTCGTCGTCGAGAACGTCATTATCGTTGGTGTCAAACCCGGTCACAATGAGTGTCCCGCCCAGCGGGCACTCTTCCACGGGCGCCTCCCGCAGCTCGATCATTTGATTGACATTTTCAACGACGGTGGTCTTGTTCTCCCCACAGGCGCCAAGAAACAAACCGAACATCAAAGGAAATGTTAACAATTTCTGCATGGATTCTCCTTGTGGTACCTCGAAAATATTGGGTGCCTAAATTTTAAGACGTTCGCCTTATACCTCTGAGGTAAAACTTTTTCAACTGGTAAAAATGACGATATTGGCAGCCACTATCCCTGAACTCCATCATCCACTCTTAGCATTTTGAAGCGGCAAAATGAGAAACTCAGGCGCTCAATTCGCATCATTAAAAATATTTTTGCCAGAGACAGGGGCTTACCGGGTGGGGCAGGTCGTGAAGTCGACCAGGGTGGCGAAGCGTTCGTCGAGGCGTTCGAGGGTCAACTCGCGCAGGCCGTCGACGGAGAACTGCTCGACGGTGTGGGAGGCCGCCACGGTGCCGTAAAACATCGCGCGGCGCAGGCTGCTGGAGTCCACCACCCCGGCGCGGGCGAGGGATCCCATGAAGCCACCCGCGAAGGTGTCCCCGGCGCCCGTGGGATCGACGAAGCTGGCCAGCGGGAAGGCCGGTGCAAAGAACAGTTCGTCGTCGTGGAAGAGCATCGCGCCGTGCTCGCCCTTCTTCAGGATGACGGTGCGCGGCCCCATCTTCTGGATGGCGCGACCAGCCTGCAGCAGGTGCCACTGGCCGGTGAGCTGGCGGGCCTCCTCGTCGTTGACGGTGATCAACTGCAGGCGGGAGACCAGCTTCTCCAGCGTGGGCCGCTCGGTCGTGATCCACAGGTTCATGGTGTCGCCGGCGACGAAGGGGTTGTTTTTCATGGAGTCGAGGACCTGGAGCTGGAGATCCGGGTGGATGTTCGCCAAAAACAGGAAGGACGCATCACAGAAATGCGCCGGGAGCTTCGGCGTGAAGCCCGCGAACACGTTGAGCTGGGTCTCGAGGGTGGTGCGCGTGGAGAAATCGGGGGAGTACTTGCCTCGCCAGAAGAACGTCCGTCCCGTGGCGCGCTCGATGCCCGCCGTGTCGCAGCCGCGCGTGGCGAAGTCGTCGAGGATCTCCTGCGGGAAGTCGTCGCCCACGACCGCGACCATCTGCACGGGGGCGAAGCGGGACGCGGCCATCGAAAAATACGAGGCCGAGCCGCCCAGGATACGTTCCCGGCGGCCGAATCGGGTTTCCACGTCATCGAATGCGACTGAGCCAACAACCAGTAGGGACATCTTTCACCTCGGATTCATCTCGGACGGTTGGGGTTCGGGACCCGGCGCCGGTTCCATCGGGGCCGGTTTTTCCTTTGAAGCCTTGTTCTGGCGCGTCTCGCGCAGCTTTTCCTGGCGCGTCTCGCGCAACACGCGCTGGCGCTGCTCCTCGCGCAGGCGGGCCATGACGCCGGCGGTGTCCGGGTGCTCCGGATCCAGCGCCAGCACTCTCTTGTACTGGGCGACGGCCTCTTCGGTGCGGCCGGTGTCCCAGAACGTGTTGGCCAGGTTCAACCGCGCCGCGCCAAAGCCCGGCTCCAGCGCCAGCGCCTTCTCGAAGGCGGCGATCTCCTCCTCGCGGTCGTCGGTGTTCATGTCCACGAAGGCGAGCGTCCGCAGGGTCACGCCATAGAAGTTCCAGAACTGCGGGTCTTCCTTGTAGTACCGGCGGCCCTTCACGCAGAAGTCGAGGGCCTGCTCGTACTGGCCGGCGTCGTACAGTTCCTGCGCCTTGGCCAGGGTCAGTTTGGGCGCCTTCTTCCGCCGCACGATCACGGTCTCGGGCTCCACCAGGAAGTGCCAGGCCGCGACCCCGCCGACGATGGCCAGCAGCAGCACCGCGCCGGCCGCGATGACCAGCCTCCGGTGGGCCTTGCAGAAGTCGGAGAGTCTTGAAAAACGGTTCATCGCCTATTTCGGGAGCAGCATGTCCAGCTCCGCGAGCACGCGCGGGGCGACGCGGTGGAGGTCGGTCATCACGGCGCCGTGAATGGCGTTCGCGCACCGGGTGCACCGGGCATGCCCGAACGAGTCGGCCACGGCAACGACCGTGCGGCGTGCGAACTCGACGTTGTGTTTCATCACGGCCATCACGCTCTCGACGGTGACGTGCTCCTCTTCTTCCTTCCAGCAGTCGTAGTCGGTGACCATCGCCAGGGTGGAGAAGCACAGGCCGGCCTCGCGGGCCAGGCGGGCTTCGGTGGCGTTGGTCATGCCGATGACCGCCGCGCCCATCTGGCGATACCAGTGGCTCTCGGCGCGGGTGGAGAACTGCGGGCCGTCGATGCACACGTAGGTGCCGCCCCGGTGCAGCGTGACGCCCGTGGTCAGGGCCGCCCCGGCGACGGCCTCGGCGAACTCGGCGCACACCGGGTCGGCCAGGCTCACATGGCCGGCCAGCTCGTTGAAAAACGTCGTCTCGCGGCGGCGGGTCATGTCGATGAACTGGTCCACCACCACGAAATGGCCCGGCACGAATTCCTCGCGAAGGGATCCCACGGCCGACACGGCCAGCAGGTGGGTGGCGCCGACGCTCTTGAGCGCCCAGACGTTGGCGCGGTAGTTCACTCGGTGCGGGGGAACCAGGTGGCCCTCACCGTGGCGGGCCAGGAAGGCCACCGGCGTGTCGCCGATGGTCCCCAGCGTGATCGGCCCCGAGGGCATGCCGAACGGCGTCGGGATTTCCCTGCACTGGGTGACCTTCACTTCGGGAATCTGGTAGACGCCGCTGCCGCCGGTGATACCTAACATCATGAAAAACCTCCTCCCGCATGGCGGGAAAGCCGGCAAAGAGTACCGGGAACGCCCCGGGAACGCAAGCTGACAGACGGGCTTGTCCAGGGGGATCGAGTTCTACTTTTTCTGGACAAGAGGATCCACGTCTTATCCGCCTGGAAACTTCGGGGGGCGAAGTGCCAAGTCGAAATCGAAATCGAAATCGATTCAATCAATCTTTCGTGACTAAAAGGCATCCAGATTTCTGGACCGATTTCGATTTCGATTTCGATTTTGAGGGGAGTGGACCATTCACCTAAATAGTGGAATTAGAACTCGATTGCTCTGCTGGCTTGTCAAGGCGGGCACCGGGCCGTCAGGGTGACCTGATTTTCCGGTTTCACTGGGATTGTGTAGATGTTACAACTGGCTGCATTGCGATGTCGCAAGCAGGCAGGTTTTCATGAATCACGAACTTCCCCTCTCCGAGCTCGTCCGCGCTGGCTTCCGCGTCTCCTCGCGCGTTGCCGGATACATCGTCGTCGGTGTGCTCTTCAATTTATTGCTGCTGTTCCTGTTCTGGGGCCGCTTCCGGGCCATGGACGGCCTCTCCGTCACCACGGCCCTGCGGATCGGCGGGCTCTTCATCATCGTGGCCTCGCCGGTGCTCTACTATATGCTCGGCGCACGCCAGGGCACGAAGGCAGCCGTGCACGGTCTGGTCCGCAAGTACAAGGGACCTCTGGTTTACATGCTGCTGTCGCAGATCCTGGCCCGCTTCCCGGACCTGTTCGAGGGCGCCGGGAAGGCGAACCAGATATGGGCCAACGTCAGGGAAAAATTTGACGAGGTCCTCGGGGACAACTCCCTGTTTTTGCGCATGGCGCTAAAGGCCTTCGCCGGGAAGGTCCGTTTTCTCGGGCTGGCCGAGGACGCCCTGGGCAAGTTCGGCGACCAGAGCCTGGAGCCGGCGCGCAAGCTCGAGAAGATGGCCGAGTGGATCGCCGAGCGCATCCCGGAAGACCGCTTCGAGCCGACGTGGAAGCCCCTGAGCCTGGCCATCATCACCAACGTCGCCCTGGTCGCTGCCGCCGCGGTGTTGTGATGCTATGATACTCGGCTTCGTGCCATCGCTCCTTGTTGGACTGGCAATCGGTCCGGTGCGTCGCACCTTTTTCTGTGATTTTTGAAGGAGGTTCTTATGTTGACACGTCTTGCTTTTCTCATGCTTTCCTTGTTCGTGCTAGTCGCCTGCGACGATGGGGTGAAGACCATCGACAGTTGTGGTGATGATATCAGGGATCCTGCAGAGGCGTGTGACGGACCGGATCTGGGCGGTGCCAATTGCACCTCTGTGGGGTTTTATACAGGGACGCTGGCCTGCGGCGCCGACTGCCAGTTTGACACCGACGGATGCGCCGGCCGCTGCGGCGACAACATCCTTGACGACGTCGAGCAGTGCGAAGGCAACAGCACCGGGGTCAACACCTGCCAGACCCTGGGATACACCAGCGGAGAACTGAAGTGCGACCCCTTGAACTGCACCTTTGATACCAGTAGTTGCGTAGGTGGTTGTGGTGATGGCTCCAAACAGGGCGACGAGCAATGTGATGACGGCAATAATGAACCCAACGATGGATGCTCGCCTGGCTGCCTGATTGATGAGGGCTGGACCTGCAGCGGCAATCCCAGTTTCTGCATCACCGCCTGTGGTGACGGGTTTATCGCCGGAGAGGAAACCTGCGATGGAACGAATCTGGACGGGGAATCCTGTGAATCCCGGGGATTCTACGATGGCACACTGGCCTGTACCGATTGTCAGTTCGACCAGACCGACTGCAGCGGCACCTGCGGTGATGGTGTCTTCGATGGAGCTTTTGGCGAAGAATGTGACGGAACCGACCTCGGTGGTGCCCTGTGCAGCGATCTGGGGCTGACCGGCAGTGGTCTCGTATGCGACGACTCCTGCCGTCTGGATGCTTCGGCCTGCACTCGCTGGGTTTCGGTCTCCTGTGGAACGTCCCACACCTGCGCCCTCGATTCCGCCGGTTCTCTCTGGTGCTGGGGGGCCTCCCTCCCTGCCGGTGTCGAACCCACGGAACCGCCTCCGAATGAGAATATCATGACGCCTGTATTGAAAAATTTAGGCATGCCCGTCCTGCAGGTGGCAACCGGCAATATCCATACATGCGTCATTCTGAGCAACCAAAGCCTCTGGTGTTGGGGTGGCAATACGGACTTTCAACTGGGGGCGGGAATCCTGAATGCTGCGACGCGAACCCCCCAACCGGTTTCCGGGCTGGGTTCGGGGGTGTCAGCGGTCGCCGCCGGCAGTGCCTTCACCTGCGCCATAGCCAACGGACAGATCTACTGCTGGGGCGCCAACGGCAACGGACAGTTGGGGATCGGAAGTACGGACACGCAGGAACTGCCCCAATCCATCTCCCTTCCTGGTGCTGCGCCAACGACCCTTGCCACAGGGGCGAGCCACACTTGTGTCGTCAATGCATCAGGGGATCTGTTCTGTTGGGGTGGCTCATTCAACGGACAGTTGGGGCTGAGCACAACTGAAGATCAACTTTCCCCCTCACAGGTCGCCTCCATTGACTCCATCCAGCAAATTTATGCCGGAGCCATTCACACGTGCGCAATCAAGTTGGACGGAACGCTGTGGTGCTGGGGGAGCAACTTCCATGGCCAACTGGGCAATGGCACGACCGTCGACTCCTGGGAACCTTCACAGGTTTCCTCCATGGGAACCGCAGTTTTCGGTGGCGCGGCTCCCCAATACAGTCATAATTGTTTTATCAAGGGCGACCAGACCGCCTGGTGCTGGGGCTTGAATCAGTATGGCCAGCTTGGAAACGGGACCGGTGGTGGCGGCGCCTATTTAAGAAGCGCAGTGCCCGTGGCCGTGAGCACCCTGTCCGGCGTTATTTCGATAGGGGCGGGCGAAAATCACAGTTGTGCAGTGCTCGCCGACGGAACGCTGTGGTGCTGGGGCTCGAACGAATTCGGCCAACTCGGCAATCCGACAGTTCTTACGGACACCAATGTGCCGGTACAGGTCGTTGGTGAGTAATCGCTTCTGAGACTTTTTCACTCCCACAGGAATGAATCCGGGGTCCGCAGCGTACAAAGGATGTCGTTTTTCGCCCGGGTCCCCCCCCCAGCGGGCGCATTGATTTCATAGAAGGAGTAGGGTAACATGCCAGCCATGTCATCGGTCGTACTTCCCGCCCAACTGAACTCAAGCCTCTCCCGTACGCGTTTCAGGCTTCGGTTCTCTCGTTTTATACAGAAGGCATTGCCCATCTGGTCGGTGCTCGGAGGTGTGATCGTGTTCGCCTCCATCGTCGAGCACGCCGAGTGGATCGAGCCCGCCTGGATGCGCAACCTGCAGTGGATGCTCGTGGCGGCCATGGCCGGCGTGGCCATATGGTCGGTCTCGCGTGTGATCACGGTGCATCAGGCTGCGGCGCTGCTCGACGCGGCCGCAGGTGGCGACACCGTCATTCCGGCGGCGGTCAGTTTTGCGCGCCATCCCCAGGAGGGCCCCTTCGTGGAGATGACGCTGTCCCAGGCCGCGGCCCACACCGCGCGCGTGACGCCGGCCAAGGCGGTGCCGCTGCTGTTTCCGCTGGCGGCCATGGCCCTGCCGTTCTTCGGCATGAGCTACATCGCCGTGCCCCATGTGGTCGAGCCGCCCCGGCTTTTTTGGGGCATGGTGGGGCAGCCTTCGATCGTGAACCAGCTCGATCTCACGCCGAACTTTGCCAAGGAAGACCCTGAGTTCACCGTGCTCAAGGAAGAAATCCAGGATCTGCTGCGCCAGACCGAACTGTTCGGAAATTCCAAAACAAAAGAGCTGGCCCGGGAGCTCAAGCGCATCGTCGACGCCGTCGAGAAGGGCGTGATGCAGCCGTCGGCGGCTGCTGCCAAGGCCGAGGAAATCGCCAAGGCCCTGGCCAACGGCAACGACAACGACCCGACCACCAAGGAAATGGAAGCCGCCTTCGAAGAGCTGGCCAAGACCCTGAAGAAGGAAAAGGAATTTTCGGATCTCGCCAAGGCCTTTGAACAGAAAGACTTCGACTCGGTCAAGCGTGAACTGAGCAAGATCGAGCAACAGCGGGCAGCCAAGACCCCTGAAGACCAGAAAAAAATGGACGCCGCCATGCAGAAGGCCATGGACGAGGCAGCTAAAAATCTCGAGACCAAGGCGGCCCAGGCCCAGGCCAAAGCCAAGGCCCTGGAGAACCAGAAGAAGTCCGGCGAAGCCGAAGACGCCCGCAAGGACGCCGAGAAGTATCGCCGCGCGGCCGACACCGTTCGCCAGATGGGCAAGAGCCCGGGCGAGAAGGCCGAGGCCCTCAAGAAGCGCATGCAGGAGGCCGAGAAGTCCGGCGACAAGGAACAGGCCGACGCACTGAAGAAGGCCATGGAGCGCATGCAGAAGGCCCAGGAACAGGCCCAGAAGAACAAGCAGGGCCAGCAACAGGGCCAGCAACAGGGCCAGCAACAGGGTCAGCAGCAGGGTCAGCAACAGGGCCAGCAGCAGGGCCAGCAGCAGGGCCAGCAGCAGGGCAAACAGCCTGGCCAGCAACAGGGCCAGCAGCAGGGCAAACAGCCTGGTCAGCAACAGGGCCAGCAGCAAGGCAAACAGCCGGGCCAGCAGCAGGGCCAGCAGCAGGGTCAGAAACAGAGCACCTCCCAGAACATGGGCGACTCCGTGGACAACTACATGCGCAACCGCTCCGAGCAGGAGAGCCAGCAGAAGACCTCCAACACCGCCGAAGAGGTTCGCGAGGCCATGAAGCGCCTGCGCCAGGGCGGACAATGCAAGGGCGGAAACTCCGGCGGCCGGCAGAGCGGCGTCCAGGACTTCTTCCGGCGCGCCAACGGCGGACAGCCGGGGCAGGGCGGCAAGCAGCCCGGGCAGGGCGGTCAGAAGCCCGGCGGCAAGCAGCCCGGCGGCGGCCAGGGGGCCGGCATCGGCTCCGAGGACGGCGGCAAACTACTCGGCAAGACCGAGCGCACCGAGGTCAAGACCACGGATCATCAACTCGACACCAAGCGGCAGGGCGACGGACCCACCCGCCAGCAGATTATTCTGGGCGCTTCCGACAAGGGTTTCTCAAAGACGCAATACAAAGAAGTCTATACGAAGTATCAGGAAGCCGCCAAGGAAGTGCTCAAGGACGAGAAAATCCCGCCCGGATACAAGCATCTCGTCAAAGTCTATTATCGTCTCATCCGCCCCAGGGAAGGTCAGTAGCATATGGAAAATAAAGTAGAATTTGAACAGGAAGTCTCCCAATTCGGCGAGGATCTGCGCCGGCTGAAGGAGGAAGTGCAGAAATTCATCGTGGGCCAGGGCGACGTCATCGACGGCGTGCTCTCCTGCCTGATGTGCGATGGCCACGTCCTGCTCGAGGGCGTGCCGGGCCTCGGCAAGACCATGCTCGTGAACACCCTGGCCAAAGCCCTGTCGCTGCCCTTCTCCCGCATCCAGTTCACGCCCGACCTGATGCCGGCCGACATCCTGGGCACCAATATCATCGAGGAGAAGGCCGGCGGCAAGCAGTTCGTGTTCCAGGCCGGTCCCGTGTTCACCAACATCCTGCTGGCCGACGAGATCAACCGCGCCACGCCCAAGACGCAGTCGGCGCTGCTCGAGGCGATGCAGGAGAAGATCGTCACGGTGGCGGGCAAGACGCACAAGCTGCCGCGCCCGTTCATGGTGCTGGCCACCCAGAACCCCCTCGAGATGGAGGGCACGTACCCGCTTCCCGAGGCCCAGGTCGACCGCTTCCTGTTCAAATTGATCGTCCCGTTCCCGAAAAAAGACGAGCTCCATGAGATCATGAACCGCACCACCGGCAAGACCACGCCGGAGATTTCCCCGGTGCTCACCGGGGAACGCATCAACGAGATGCGCGAGCTGGTCCGGGCCATGCCCATCGCCCATGAACTGTCCGATTACGCGCTGCGGGTGCTCGAGGCGACGCACCCCGAGGGGACCGACGCCCCGGCCGAGGTCAAAAAGTTCGTCCGCTTCGGCGGCTCCCCCCGCGCAGCCCAGGCGATCCTGCTGGCGGCCCGCGTCCGGGCCCTGGCGGCCGGTCGCTACGCCATCTCCTATGACGACATCCGCAGCGTGGTCAAGCCGGCCCTGCGGCACCGTCTCATCCTGAACTTCGAAGCCGAGGCCGAGGGTGTGCGCACCGACGATCTTCTGGATTCGATCATGAAAAAATTAAAGGAAAACTGACGACGGCTGGCTTCATCCGTCGCACACAGGCACCGATATGCCCGATCCCAAGGTGTACGTCTCCCAGCGCGCCCAACTGGCTAAAGCCGGCATTGAAGAATCCATGGGCAAGGACTTCCTGTCCGAGCTGGAGCGGCTGTTCCTGATCTCGCGACAGGTGCTCGCCGGCAAGCTGCGTGCCGAGCGCCGCACCAAGAAGCGCGGCAGCGGCCTGGAGTTCGCCGAGCACCGCGAGTACAACATGGGCGACGACTTCCGCCACATCGACTGGAACCTTTATGGCCGCCTGGAGAAGTACTTCGTGCGCCTCTACGAGGAAGAGGAGGACATCCCGGTGTACGTCATGTTCGACGTCTCCTCGTCCATGCTCGAGGGCACGCCGATCAAGGCCGTGCACGCGTTCCGCATCGCGGCCTCCCTGGCCTACGTCACGCTTGCGCACCTGGACCGCGCCACCATGCTGCCTTTTACCGGAGCCATGGAACAACTCCATCCCCCGGGGCGCGGCAAGGGGCGCATGTTCAAGATGTTCCACAACATCCGCAACACGAACCTGGGCGGCGTCACCGATCTCGTACAGGCCACACGCTCCTTCGTGTTCCGCCGGCCGCGCCGGGGACAGGTCGTCCTGATCTCCGACTTCCTATCGGCCGAAGGCTACGAGGAGGCCATCAACCTGCTGCGTTACCACCGCTACCGTGTCATCGTGGTGCAGGTGCTCTCACCACAGGAGATCGCCCCCAAGTTGTCGGGGGACCTCGAGTTGATGGACGTCGAGACCGGGCAGACCCGCAGCATCACCGTCACGGCTAACCTGTTGCGTGCCTACATGGCTGAACTGCAGAAATACACCGAAAGCCTGCGCACGTTCTGTCAGGACCACGCGATTCCGTACTTCCTGTCGCCCACCGACCAGCCCCTGGAGACCCTCATGCTCGACGTGTTCCGCAAAGGAGGGTTCCTGCGATGACCTTCTGGGGACTCTCCGGGGCCGCCATGGCCCAGCTGGCCGCCCTGTTCGGCGGGCTCGTCTTCCTGCTTTACATGCTCAAGCTGCGCGAGCGCCTGATTCCCGTGTCCGCGCATTTCCTGTGGGACCGCGTGATCAAGGCCGGCCAGCGCAGCCTGCTGGCCCGGATCCTGCGGCGCGTGTTCTCGTTTTTGCTGCAGATGCTGATCCTGGGGTCTGTCGTCATCACGCTGGGCGATCCGCGGGCGATCACGACCACGGACCATCCTGATCGGCTCGTGCTGCTGCTCGATGACTCCGCATCCATGCGCGCCCGCGACGTCCCCCACGGAGCGAAATACGTCACCCGCTGGGAGAACGCCGTCGAGAAAGCGCGCGGACTGATCCTCAGCAAGCGGGACAACGACGAGATCATGCTCGTCACGTTTTCCTCAAGGGCGAGCTCCCGCACCTCCTGGGAGACCGACGCCGTGACGCTGCTGTCTAGCCTGGAGAAGTTGTCCCCCACGGATATGCCCGGCGACCTGACCACCGGGCTCACCTACGCGCAGGAGGTCCTCTCCGCGGGCAGCCCGGGCAAGGTAATCCTTTTCACTGACGCCGCTTCCGAGCCGGAGAGGAACATCTTCTGGGGCCCGGTGCCCGAGGCGTGCGACGTCGAGAAGAAGCTCGACATCACGGGCATGGATCTCTACCATGTGCCGCTGAAGATCGACCCGCGCGGCGCCAACCTGGCCATCACCCAGCTGGCCGCGCGGCCCCTGCCGACGGATCCAGACACCGGCGAGGTCCTGTTCCAGGCGATCAACACCGGGACCTCCCAGATCAAGACCCGCGTGGATTTTTACGTCGACGGCAACTGGCGCGAGAGCCGCCAGCTCGAGCTCGTCGGCGGCCAGGAGAAGGTCTTCCTGATCCGGCTGCCCCTGGTGGGCGCCCAGCTCGAGGCGCGCCTGAAGAACATGGATTCCGAGGTCGACACCCTCTCCGTGGACGACCGCGCATGGGCCGTGCTGCCGCGCAAGCCGCAACCGCGCATGCTCTTCGTCGGCCGGGAGAACCTCTTCCTGGAGGCGGCGCTGCTGCTGCTGCCGGGCACGATCCGGAAGGTCGCCCCCGAGGACTACCGTCCCTCGGTGCTCGAACACTGCATGGAGCCCGTGGGCGACCCGTGCAACCTCATCATCTTCAACGAGTTCGTGCCCGAGTCCGTGCCACCCACGGCCAACCAGATCTGGGTGCACCCGGCCGCAGATCCCGCAGCCAGGCAGCCCTTCAAGGTCGCCACGCGCAGCAAGGAAAATCTGCAGATCCTGTGGACCGGCGGGCACGCGCCACACCCGATCATGGAGAGCGTCTCGATGAAGGACGTGAACCTGTGGGGCGAGAGCACCTCCTTCCAGCTTGCGGCCAAGGATCGCCCGCTGATGCAGGTCGACGCGCGCGGCACGGTGCTGTCGCTCTTGCGCACCATGCCCACCGGGCAGCGGCAGGTCGCCATCGGCTTCTCGCTGCAGGACTCGGATTTCGTGCTGCAGATCTCCTTCCCGGTGTTCATGCTGAACCTCGTGAACTGGACCATGGGATCCACCCCCGGCTTCACGGCGACCTATCCCACCGGCGAGCCCCGCGAGTTCTTCCTGGACACCAACCAACTGAAGTACCCCGACGGCACCGTCCTGCCCATCTCGGGCGCAGGGCTGGTCCTCTCCCCGCCACGCACCGGGGTGTACACCTTCCTGAAGGACGGCGAGCCCGTCCACTCCATCGCGGCCTCGCTGCTGTCGGTCGACGAGAGCCACATCTCTCCGCAGCCGCTGGAGATCTCCTGCCGCACGCCGCCGGTGTGGCAGAGCAAGTTCGTGATCTGGAAGGCGACCAAGAACATCCGCTGGAAACCGATGCTGGCGCTTCTGCTGGCTGGCCTGGGTTTCCTGATCATGGGATATCTGCGCGGCGCCTGGGGCGCGGCCATGGCATTCTTCGGCGCCCTGTGCTTTGCCCTGTGCGCCGTGTACCTGCTGCTGACCTGGGGCTATCCTGCCTGGGTGGCCCTGATGGGAGCGGCATTCGTTTTGCTGTGCGTCGAGTGGTGGACCTACCACCGTCGCATCACCGTGTAACCGGCGCACTGCGCGCCGGCTGCGCAACCTGACGCAGTCGAGGTGTCGGCATGGGCGTTCTGGCCCGGTTCCGTTTTACTCTCAAGTGGCTCTGGCCGCGTGCTCTGGCCTTTGTGCTCATCGAAGGGCTCCTGGCGTACCTTTTCCACCTCGAGAAGCCCCACCTCGGCATGGAGGTCACCGTCCCGTTTCTCCTGGAGGACTGGACGTTCCTGAAGCCGCAGGCATTTTTCCTGATCTTCCTGCCGCCGGTGCTCCTGCTGCTGCCGACCCTGTCGGATCTGTCATGGCCCCAGAAAACCCTGATGTTCCTGACACGGTTCGCGCTCTTCTTCATTGTCATGATAGCGCTTGCCCGGCCGGCCACCCTGAGCGAGAAGCGCAAGCTCAGTGTGCTGTATCTGGTCGACATCTCCAGTTCCATGGGACAGGAGCAGATCCGCGAGGCCGAGCTCACCGTGCACCGTCTCTTCCAGGATGCGCCCAAGGACGCCCACCTGCAGTTGATCACGTTCGATCGTCGCCCCGAGCTGCGTCCCACCCTCAGCCGGAGCATGATTCCCCCGCTGCGTCCGGGGCCGCCCGTCGAGGAGAGCCAGGTCGGCTCTGCCCTGCGTTACGCGATGAGCCTGGTCCCGCCGGGCAACGACGCCCGCATGGTGCTCGTCAGCGACGGTCTGGAGACCGCCGGCAACGCGCTGGAGCTGGCCGCCGAACTGCGCCGATCCCAGATCCCGCTGTTTCACCACTTCCCCCTGGCGCCGGCTCGCCCCGAGGTGTTTATCGCCGAGTTCTCGATGCCGCCCAAGGTCATCATCCGCGAGCCGTTCGAACTGACCGCAGTGGTGATCAGCAACGTGAGCGTGAAGGCCAACTTCCAGTTGTACCAGGGCTCCAGCCCCGAGGAGATGCTCCGCAACGATCTTGAGTTCGGCAAGTCCGTCGAGCTGGTGCCCGGCGAGAATGTGCTCAAGTTCAAGGCGCAGGTGAACGATCAAGGCATCCAGGCGTTCCGTCTCGACATGGACCTGGCCGACAAGACGCAGGACAGCATCACCAAGAACAATCAGAGCTGGGCCGTCCTGATGGCCAAGGACAAGCCGCGCATCCTCTACGTCGAAGGTGACGCCGCCCGCGGGCGCTTCTTCTACCAGGCCCTGCGCGCGGCCAACCTCGAGGTCGAGATGCGCCCGGCGGCAGGCTTCCCTGCGTCGGTCACCCAGATGAAGCACTACACGTGCATCATCCAGTCCGACGTGCCCGCGACGTACCTTTCCACAGGCAAGATGATGGCGCTGCACGAGTACGTGCAGGGCGGCGGCTGCTACATCATGGTCGGCGGCGAAAACTCCTTCGGCAATGGCGGCTATTACCAGACGCCCATCGAGCGTCTGCTGCCGGTGCGCTTCGATCTCGAAAAGAACAAACGCCAGCCGACGGTGGCCATGGTCATGGTCATCGACCGCTCGGGTTCCATGTCCGGCATGAAGATTCGCCTGGCGCGCGAGGCGGCCATCGCCACGGTGAGCCTGCTCGGCGCCCGCGACCTGATCGGCGTCGTCGCGTTCGATCACCGCGCCCAGGTGGCCGTTGAGTTGACGCCCGCCGCAAACCGTTCACGAATCGAGCAACTGATCTCGCGCATCGAATCCGACGGCGGCACCGAGATCGTCCCCGCCCTCGAGCTGGGCAACGAGATGCTCTGCGACGCCCGCGCAAAGGTCAAGCACATGATCCTGCTCTCCGACGGCCAGGCCGGCCGCGACCGCCTCGAGGAGGTGCTGCAGGCTGCGGCCTCGTGCGGCATCACGATCTCGGTCGTCGGCATCGGATCCGACGTCGACCGGGGCATGCTCGAACTGATCAAGGAGCGCTCCCAGGGACGTTCCTACTACACCGTGGATCCCAACGATCTCCCGCGCATCTTCACCAAGGAGGCCTCCCAGGTCGCCCGCCCACCGCTGGTCGACGAACCCATCAGCGTGAAGATCATGAAACCGGCGACGTTCCTGCGCGGCATCGACATCGAGAAGGCTCCATACCTGCTCGGCTACGTGCCCACCAAGATCAAGCCGCAGGCCGATCTGATCCTCGCGTCGGACCTGTTCGGGGACCCGATCCTGGCGCGCTGGAACGTGGGCCTGGGCAAGGCCATCGCCTTCACGTCCGACATCAAGCCGCGCTGGTCGCGGCCCTGGATCGAGGGCTGGGCGCAAGGCTTCCAGAAGTTCTGGGCCGCGCTGATCCGGGACTCCATGCGCATCCAGCGCACGGAGGAGTACACCATGAGCACCACCACGCTGGACCGCTCGGTGCACGTCACCGTCGACGCCGTGGGGGACAACGCGGGCTGGCGCAACCAGCTCGAGAGCTTCCTTGAGGTACAGCCGTTCGGTGGACGCACCGTGCAGAAGCCCGTCCTGCGGCAGACGGCACCGGGACGCTATGAGACCAAGTTCAACCTGCCGGATCACGGTGCGTTTCTGCTGTCTTCCAAGCACTACTGCAATCCCCAGCTCGCGGCCGCGGCCGGCATCACCTGTCCTGGTCCCGATTGCCCCTGCGACAACCGGATGCTGCTCGGCGAGAGTTACGCCTCGGTGTCGTTCGCGTATCCGCGCGAGCTCAAGCTCGTGCAACCGCCCGGAGAGATGTGCGTGAAGAACCCCCATACCTGCCGCGGGCTGATGCTCCTGCAGCAGCTCTCCGAGCAGACCGGTGGCCTGTCGCTGTCCGAAGAGGGCCGCAACAAGCTCTACGCCCCGGGCACGCGCGTCGAACCGGTCTACACCGAGCGCTGGCCGGTCGTGTTGTGGCCGTTCTTCATCCTGTTCATCCTCGACCTGCTGTTCCGGCGTGTGCGCATCTTCGGGTTCGCCCGGGAACTCAAGGCGGACTGATCGCCATCGTAAAGAAATTTCCAACTTGACAAGCCCAGGGTTATGGGTTTTTGTGTGCCCACGGGTAACGGGTCGATGCTGATCCGCATTCGTATGAACAAATCAGGAAGATTTAGGAGATTTCGATGAAGATGCGCCACCTCTTTGTTTCCATGTTACTTGCCTCCGCTTTCACCGTCGGCTGCGCCGCCAGCCCCGAAGACGTCTGCGATCACACAGCAAAACTGATGGCCAAGGAAATGCCGGCCGAGGCCGACAAGGCCAAGTCCGAAGAGGCCGTCAAGAAGTTCAAGGAAGAGTGCGTCAAGTCTGTGAAACGGCGCAAGGAAAACATGGGCTATTTCAAGTATCGCACCCAGTCCCGCTGCATCATGGATGCCTCCACGCTGGCCGCCGCCACGAAGTGCAAATAGTTCACCTCTGCCCCCGTTGCGGGCAACTTGTTTCCTTCCAAAAAATCAATGCCTGAACAGGCGTCGAAGCCCCTTTCGCATCAGCAAATAGAGGTTCGCCAGCACGAAACCTATGAAGATGAAAGGCATCAGGGCGAGCCAGAAGAGCCCGCGGGCTGACTGGCCCGCCACTCCCCACGCCAGGCGGCGACGCAGCGGCAGTTGCCGCCAGGGAACGCCTGAATAGGCTCGCAATTTGGGGAACTCGCCCTGATGCATCGCCCCGATGTGCTCGAAGGCGTCGTGCAGGTGGGCGAGGAAGTAGACATTCACCGAGAGCGGGGCCTCCCACTCGAGACGGCCGTCGGCAAACCACAGGTCTGCGCTGCCGCCGATGCGCCAAGCGTGGACGCGCGCCACCGTCTCCGAATCACGGACGACCTTCACGCGGACTCCAGTGGACGCTTCCAGGGCGGATTGCACCCGCGTCCAGTCCGGACAACCCTCCAGCCTGTAAGTTCCGTGCTGCAATCCCATCGGTCCTCCCAAATTCAAAGGAATCATCGCACACTCCGGGGCGAAATGCGACCATCCATGTGTTTGCTCTGCTCCCCCCCCAGGGCAGGAGTTTTGGAAGTGGATGAAGGGGTGACAAAGGTCCTGTAGAGATCAGAGGTTCACCACGTGTCCGAGGAACAGGATCGTGTGCGCTCCGAAAACCGATTGACATTTTTTGTGTTCAACATACTCTGGCATGGCCATGGGGATTTTTCATGCGTTGTTGAACAATTTGACGTTGCTCGTCTCACTGGGCGTGCTCTACAGCGTCATCCTGCGCAAATTCCCACAGCATCCCCAGCTGCGCGCCGTGCTCTCGGGCGTGCTGTTCGGCTGCATCGCGCTGCTGGGGATGTACACACCCTTGCATCTCTCCCAGGGACCGATCTATGACGGTCGTTCTATCATTCTCTCGCTGGCGGGGCTCTTCGGTGGCCCCATCGCCGGGCTCATCGCCGCGCCCATCGCCATGGCAGGCCGGCTGGCCATCGGTGGTGTGGGCCAGTGGGTCGGACTCGGCGTGATCGTCGAATCCACCGCCCTGGGGATCCTGCTGTATCACTTGTCGAAAAACCGGCCGTGGATGCTGCGCTGGCCGGCGTTATGGACCTTCAGTTTCCTGGTCCATGTCGGGATGTTGCTGATCCAGCTGGGCATGCCTGCCGACATCCGGTGGCACGTCGTGCACCAGATCTGGGCGCCGGTGCTGCTGCTGTACCCGCTGGTGACGCTGCTGCTGGCGTGGATTTTCCTGGAGCAGCGCGCCGCCGCCGAACTGGAATTCTCCCTGCACGCCCACGAGCGGCTGCTGCAGGACATCCTCGACGCGATGCCCAACCCGGTGACTTACCGGGATACGAAGGGGCGTTACCTAGCCTGCAACCGCGCCTTCGCCTTCTACACCGGACAGCCCGTCGAGAAAATCCTCGGTGAAACGATCAAAGGCCTGTTGCCCGAGCCCTCGCGCGAGCTGCTCGGCCGAAAGGACACCGAGCTGCTTGAAAAACCTGGCGTACAGCACTTTGAGATGAGAATTCCCTGCGCCGACGGCCTCACGCGCGACGTCCTTCTCGACCGGGCCACCGTGCATCGTCCCGACGGTTCCGTCGCCGGAATCGTGGCGGTCATGAGCGATCAGACCGAAGCCAGGGAGCTCGAGGCCCAGTTGCGTCAGGCGCAGAAGCTCGAGGCCGTCGGTCGCCTCGCGGGCGGAGTGGCCCACGACTTCAACAACATGCTCGGGGTCATCCTCGGCCAGACCGAAGAGCTCCTCGACAACCTTGTTGAAACCGATCCCCACCGCGCCGAGCTCGAGGAGATTCGACAGGCCGCGCAGCGCTCCACCGAACTGACACGCCAGCTGCTGGCCTTCGCCCGCCGTCAGACCGTGAAACCCCGGGCGGTGGAGCTCAGCCACCGTGTCGCCGACTCCCTGCGCATGCTTCGCCGCCTGATTCCCGAGAGCACGGTCATTGAATTTGCGCCTCCGGAGGAGCTCGGGACCGTGCTGATCGATCCTGCCCAGTTTGATCAGGCGGTCACCAATCTGGTGCTCAACGCCCGGGACGCCATCGAGAAGACCGGCAGCATCACGATCACGCTCGTCGACATCGCGCTCGAAGAACCCCTGGCCGGCGTGCCGATGGCCGTTCCGGCCGGCTCATGGGTCCGCCTCCGCGTGGAGGACACCGGCAAGGGGATCACCGGGGACCAGTTAGAAAAGATCTTCGAGCCGTTCTACACCACCAAGGAGACCGGGAAGGGCACCGGGCTGGGTCTTGCGACCGTCTACGGCATCGTCACGCAAAACAACGGCTTCGTGCAGGTGAGCAGCCGGCCCGGGCAGGGCGCGGCCTTCGATCTGTTCTTCCCCAGGCAGGAACCCTCGGCCGATTTGGACGTGGCGCAGGTCCGTCCGCGCATATCCACGGAAGAGCTCAAGAAGGCATTGGGGGAGACCTCCCCGCAGCAGGCCTGCACCATCCTGATCGCCGAGGACGAGGCAGCGAACCTTCGGCTGACCGCCCGCATCCTCACCCGTGCAGGCCACCAGGTGTTCTCCGCCGCCTCACCCGCAGAGGCCATCGAGATATTCCATGCTCACAAGAGCAAGATCGTGCTGCTGCTGACCGACGTGATCATGCCCGAGATGAACGGCATGGATCTCTTCCTTCAGTTGCAGGAGGAATCGCCCGGGCTGGTCTGCGTGTTCATGTCCGGCTACACCGCCGACATCATGACCTCGCAGGGGCTCGATGAAAACCAGTTGCATTTCCTGGCCAAGCCCTTCTCGCGGGACGATCTGCTGCGGGCCGTGCATGAGGCCCTTCCTCCTTCGACCCGAAGTCCCATCGCCGCCCCCTGACGGCCCATTCGCCGCCCCGGGAAACGTATTGATATTTCTGTATCTTCAAGGCATTTTTCGCTCTTTTCCCGGATTCGTACTTTTTCGGTTGCATCGGAAAAAAGTATTTACTAGAAGTGCCACATGGTTGATGTTTTCCCTCCCCTGGACATCTTCCCGCGCGAACGGGTGGTGTGCATTATTGGGAATTACGGGAGCGGCAAGAGTGAAGTGTCGGTCAACTGGGCGCTGGCCCTCGCCAAGGCCGGGATTTCGCCGCTGTACATCGCCGATCTCGACATCGTGAATCCGTACTTCCGCTGTCGTGAGGCCATCGAACCGCTGGAAGCCGCCGGTGTGCACGTGGTGGTCCCCCGCGGCGGCCATTTTTATGCGGATCTACCGATCATCCTGCCGGAAATCAAGGGCCTCTTCGAGAGCCACGAAGGCACGGCCATCTTCGACGTGGGCGGAGACGACGCCGGCGCGCGGGTGCTGTCGAGCTTCGCAGGTGCCATCCCGGCCTACGAGATGCTGCAGGTCGTGAACACGCGTCGTCCCTTCACCGCCACGGTCGAGGGCATCCTCACGATGCGCGCCCGCATCGAAGAGAGCTCCGGACTGAAGGTGACCGGCTACATCGGCAACACCCATCTGATGGAGGAGACCGAACTGGAGACCCTGACCGACTCGATCTCCATCCTGAAGAATTTGGAGCAGGCCTCTCAGACGGCGGTGCGGTTCGTGACGGCCCCTGCGAGGCTCTACAACGCGTTCAAGGACCTGACAGGGAATTTCCCCGTGCTTCCACTGCGGAGGCTCCTGCAGCCCCCCTGGAAGCCCGAGGACCACCCGGTCAGGCCCATGAACAAACCGCTCTTTCGAGTTTGACCCTGAAACGGCCCGGTCCTTCGGGACCCGCGGGCAAAGGAGTGAAAATGCCAAGCGTAAATGTCGACAAAAACATTTGCAAGGGATGCGAGCACTGCAACGTGGCCTGCCCCCAGAAAGTGCTGGAGATGTCCAAGGACATCAACGAAAAAGGCTACTTCTACTCATACGCTGCGCATCCTCACCGCTGCATCGGTTGCACGTTGTGCGCAATCAGTTGTCCCGACATGGCCATTAAAATCAAGGTCCATGGAACCGTATATAAATATTTCAGTTACTAAGGGGTAGTCATGACAAAAATTCTCATGAAAGGTGCTGAAGCAATTGGAGAAGCCGCGATTCGCGCTGGTTGCATGTGTTATTTCGGTTATCCGATCACCCCACAGAACGAG
>Ga0180007_10002217_pt1 | contig 23676 bp, 19 predicted proteins | sample MM_PC_MetaG_FD_121122 | JGI IMG/M metagenome (GOLD analysis project Ga0180007, IMG submission 121122) | Groundwater microbial communities from the Aspo Hard Rock Laboratory (HRL) deep subsurface site, Sweden - MM_PC_MetaG | ecosystem: Environmental > Aquatic > Deep subsurface > Groundwater... | reverse complement strand
GCCGCCAGCGTTCATTCTGAGCCAGGATCAAACTCTCCAGTTATAATCCTTATGCTTTTCTTTTTAGGTCTTTACGACCCGCTCTTTTCTTTTCTCACTGACCAATTTTCAAAGATCAAACTTTCTTCTGGAAGAAGCATTTTCCTTCCCCAACAGAACTCGGTAATAATATATGAAGATTTTATTATTGTCAAACTATTTCTTAATGGATTTCAAATAAATTTGTTATTTCAACACAAGCCCTGCTGGAAGTCTTTCTCCGAATTGAATACTTCTTTCATTTAATGCCATTTGGGTTTTTTCAGATACCTTTTTTATAAGGGTAACATCTGCTCCTGTTTCTTTCAACCATTCAATGCTCTGAGCACAAATGCCAGCATCCACATCCCTGGTCCTGTCCCCGGTCTTCCGTACAATTTCTGCGACAAGGCTTTGGGCAGGGTCTTCTTTGTTCCATTTTTGTTTCATCACTTGAGAAACCCACCTGGATACCTCGGATGGCGGGATCACCCTGTCAATCGAGCCGTATAAAAGTTCACGGGCTCCCAGCCGTCCCAAGGTCCAGAACAAACGATCCTGTTTTTTCCCGGGTTTGAGCTGGGGCAAAAGGGCCTTGGCCAGCACCACCTTATCTTTGACAAGCAGCCGTTCCATGTTCCCGGCAACCATCCAGAGCTCTATCTGCTCCTGGGGAGAAAGCTTACCCTTGCCCGTTTTTGCCTTGATCAAAAAAGGACTTGTATCCTGATAAATCTGCCGCTGTTGTCCGGCCTTTAACCCACCGACAATTCTTCTTAAGCAAATCCACCATTCAAGCCGATTCTGCTGAATTTTATCAAAATTTAGACCTGACAGATAAACCTTCCAGAATTTTCTAGCTCTTTCCCCGTCAAAGGCGTCTCCAAAACCGGGCCTCAGGCAAAATCCGACCAGGTTCAGCCATCTGGATTCATGATCTGCAGAAAACGACCGGAAAGATTCAATGGTAAAAAGCGTGTCCGTCATCCGCCGCAAAAAAGACAAGGGCCAGTTTGTTTTCCGCTGTTCAACCATGTCTTCAATCTGCTTCACAAGCCCGTTTAAATCAGATGCCCCCTGGGACTGTTCGGAAAAAACCTGTTCGATTTTTTTGCACACCCTATCAATCAAGGCATCCTCATACACTTCGGTTTCTGCCGATTCCACTGTTGACGTCACATCCCTGAGCTGAAATTGTAATTTCCATCGATGGTCGCTGACCGCCGATTGGCAATACATGGCAAGGGTACCCATTTCGGTATATTCTGCCCCAATGGTGACGGGTATTGCCTTTCTTTCCCCATTTTTACCAAACCGGACAATGGTCTGGATGGGTGTCATGGGTGTCAAAGACGCATCAATGGGAATTATACTGCCGGCCCTGTCACCGGATCTGAAACTTGAGCTAAAAACATCAAAACTGACGGGCTCATTGGCCCTGACCTCATAGGCCATTTCCGGAAGGTTAATCTCAGAACCTTCATCCAGACCCCTTTCAACAAGACAGACGGCTTTGGAGACGTTACCCGATTCCAAGGTAACACCGAGATAGTAACTTCGCGGACTTCCGCTGCCGACCCGAACCCCTACACCCTGCTTGACAAGACCGTAATAGGAGGCCCCCACCCCGACGGCAAGTTCGGGGCTTGCATTCTCCAGGATACAGGGTTTATGCGCATCTGATATCTTAAACCATCTTTGAATCGATTCTTTTATACAAGATTGAACAAGGGCAGGTTTCAAGGTTCCGCCATTAAATAAAATAAAATCCGGCATGGATGAATCCTTGGAAAGCGTATTCTTTACATTTTCCCGATGTTTTTCCAGGAACCGGATAATATGTTTGGTCACAGCAGATTCCCGTTCAAAGGGAAGACCAAAGTCTGCTATTTTTTTCCCGGTGTCCATCTCATTTAAATCAGTGGTATCCACATCAGGGAAAAACTGTCCTTTCAAAACTGTCTCCACATCCTCCCGGGTCAGGTCCGCAGAAAGGGTGCCTGAAATAAGCGCCCTTCCCTCCCCTTTCAGCGTAATTCTGACGGCCTGGTCCCCCTTTTCAAGGATCTTTTCTTTGGCTTCCCGGCATCTGTGGCAAAGCGTCTTCCATTTATCAGGAGTCAGATGCGTCTTGGATCGAAACTTTGCTTCCACAACCTTGGCCAACGCCAGGTCTATATTATCGCCGCCCAGTATTAAATGATCCCCGACCGCCAGCCTCTCAAACCGTGGAGACCCCTGGCTTGCGGTTACCGTTATCAAACTAAAATCGCTTGTCCCACCGCCGACATCACAGACCAGAATCAGGTCATCTTCTCGTATGTGCTTCTGCCAGTCTGCCTCATGAAGAATCAACCAGCTGTAAAACGCAGCCAGGGGTTCTTCAAGAAGGGTTACAGACGAACCGAAACCGGCAAGGAGAATCGCTTCCATTGTCAAGTCCCTTGCCTCTTCATTAAAAGATGCAGGCACTGTGATCACAACAAATTGATTCTCCAGAAATTGATCTTCATCTTTTACAAAATGATTCCAGGCACTACGGATGTGGGTCAGATATTCAGCTGTTGCCGCAACAGGAGAGACGCGTTCAACCCCTTCCGAGCCCCATGGAAGAATCTTTGCGTTGCGATCTGCCTGGGGATTGCACAACCAGCTTTTAGCGGAAGAAACCAGTCTCGACGGAATCTTGGACCCATGATCCCTGGCAAACGTTCCGGCAAACATATCTTCTCTTTTTTTCCACGGGTGTTTTAATACTTCCTTTGAAATATCATATGCACCCGGAATATATAAAAATGACGGAAGAACCGGGATTTTTGTAAACTCTCCCTGTCCGGTCAGCTGTGGAACATTGAACACCTTGATCAGGTTGTTCTTATCAGATACGTTTCCGCCTTTTTCCATTGTCTCTTTCAACAAGAACACATCCACATAGGAAACAGCAGAATTGGTTGTTCCCAAATCAATGCCAATGACATATTGTTTGTCCTGAAAATCCAAACCAGCTCCTGAATAATTTCGTATTCTTTAATTGTTAGGGGATTTCAATCTCGGCCGGGGTCATGATACCAGAATCCCGGATATCAGAAAGCCTGGGCACATCTTTTTTCCCAGCCTGCCACCCCCGATGCTTTAAGACACCCTGGAACGGAGGTGATCCTGCGACATTTCCCACAAGGGTTATGGCATCAACATCAAATCCGGGTTCAATGGTAACCGAGTCTCCTTCCTCAGCCTCGATTACCGGCTTGGGATCAATATATTTTTTAATGGCCTTTTTACAATCGTCCTGAATACTTCTGACAGCAGCCCCGATCTGATCATCCCCATACTGACTCAGATCTTCATCAAAAAAATCCAGCAGACGGCCTTCCCGTTGAAGAATGGACAAACTGTGAAGAAACAAACGCCTTTTCCGTTCCTGTTCGATTTTATGATCGACAAAATCCTTGTTTTTAGATTTGATTTCGCCTCCCGTCTTGGACAATTCATCAACCTGTTTAAAAACCGCTGACATCGAAAAACCCAAAATCAGCCACAACACCCACCCAAACAAGAGGAAGATACCCGTGGCAATCGGTATTGCCCACAAGTAGAACCTGCCCGAACCAATGTCCAGCAATACAATTCCATCTGAAATTTTTTGGTAGAATAATTTTTGACCTTCATCGGATGAAACCGTTGATAACAGTGATTTGCCCCCGAAATAAATGCCGGTGCCAAAAAGGGCCGCCGTCAGAAACATGATCAAGGTAATGGTCCAGAAAGACTTTTTTCGATAGATCTTGGAGATTTCCAATGTCACCTCTTGCTTTGGTTCAAATAAAAATACCATGCCGTTATCGACAACATGGTATCAGACAATAATACAAAATTCACTTATATCAAGCAACGATTTTTTGAATCAGGAATCAGGGATATCTCACTAATTCAATATTCTTACTCGGATTTAACGATTATTCTATCTTTATTGGCATCAAAAACCTTCTGGCCAATGCCCTTTACGTTCATGATGTCTTCAGGAGCTTCAAAGGGCTGGGTTGTTCGATATTCAATGATCTTTTCTGCAATTTTCTCCCCCACATGCTTGAGGGTCATAAGCTGCACTTTGTCATCCGTGTTGATATTGACCTTTCCCGTATTGGCAATCGCCGGAACAAGATACAATATTACCAATAGACCAATGAAAACAATTGATGAGACGCGTTTAATGTTTTTCATTATATTGTCTCCTTATGATAAATAAAATTTTTGAATCTCCCTGATCCCTGGCGTGCTGATCCCAATGATCTATTTTCAAAAAAGACAAATAACGCAATAAATGGAAAGGGTTCAGCTGGATTTATCAGAAGATTTGATTATTGAAAATAGAAAATTGAACGGACCGATGACCAGAGAATAAAATAAAATCCGAGCAAGGTCAATCAGGGAAACCCTGAATTTTTAATAAAAAAGTTATTTTTTATGGACACCGGGAATGGACCCTTTTGCCCGGGCATGATATTGTGCAGCCCATGTAAATAATTCCGCTGGGGGGTAAAATGGATTTTGATAACGATGTCAAGCAGCAATACAGGGGTGATGAGGGGAAAAAATACCACGATGCGGTCAATTATGTTCCCCCAAAAGCATATCCCTGGGTGGCAAGACTTCGCCGGGATAAAATGATTCCGTTCATAACGCAACAGGATGTCATATTGGAGTATGGTGTGGGGACGGGATGGAATATTGCGCAAATACACTGCAAAAAACGCATGGGATATGATCTGGCAGAACACCTGGAAAGCCAGTTAAAAAAACAAGGAATTGAATTCATAAAAGACATTTCCGCAATCCCTGATGAATCGATCAATGTCGTTATCTGCCATCATGTACTTGAGCACATCGGCAACCCTTGCGACACACTGAAACAGATAAATCGCATCCTAGGTAAAGGGGGAAAACTATTGCTATTCGTTCCCCACGAAACAGGCAAAAAATATCAGCAGTATGATCCCCATGAGCCCAATCACCATCTCTATTCGTGGAATGTTCAAACACTGGGAGCCCTGGTTGAAAAAATGGGATTCAAGGTGATAAACGGCTCCATCAAACGATTTGGCTATGATCGGTTTTCAAGTGTCTGGGCAGCAAGGCTCCACCTGGGCGAATCTGGATTCAGACTGATCAGAAGAGTGATTCATCTGATAAAGCCGGTATCTGAAATTTGTATGGTGACCACCAAAAAATAATGTTTTATACACCCCAGGGGGGCATTTGTTTTTTTATCATCACTTGGACTTTATGCTTTTATTCAAACAGCTGACGATCACTTGGGTACAATGCTCCAAAGTATACTTATCCCATACATGGGATCTTGCTTTTTCTCCGAGAGATTTGCACAATTGGCTGTCATCGAGCAAGGTTGTAATGCTCTTTACCAACTTGGGCAAATTACGCATTGGAATAACAAGGCCCGTCACATTATTTTTAACAGCGTCTTCACACCCCCTGTTATTGGTGGTTATCACTGCCTTTCCGCTTGCCATGGCTTCCAGAACAGCGACTGACAAGCCTTCGGGATAATAGGATGGCAATACAAAAATATCAGCAGCTTTTGATAACCTGGCCACATCGTCGCGCCAGCCCAACAATTGAACCTGGCCTTCTAAACCGGCCTCTGCCACAGAACAATCTAAATGGGACATCAAAGGACCGTTGCCGACAAGAATAAAGCAGACGTCCTCTCTTTGGGAACAGATCTCTATTGCCGCAGAAACATAGTAACCAACCCCCTTTTGGGCGATAAGGCGGGCAACACAGATAACCATTTTTTTATCCAATGAAACACCCAGCTCTCTGTAGACTTCGCCCTTTGCTTTGGCTGAACCTGAAACATCATATTCCATAACATCAACGCCCATTCCAAAGGTCATAAAAAGCTGTTCTTGCCTTACAAAATTCTTGGATTCACTCAAGAGATAATCATACCGGTTCATAACGAGCATTCCGGTTGTGAACATTGCCATAAAGCGTTCCATACCGTATTTAAGTGACCAGGACAGTTTATGTTGCCCCGGTGCGCAGGCAAGGCCATGACAAAAATATATCCTATGCCTTACCCCGGCCAACCATGCACCAATTCTTCCAGCAACAGAACCCAGAACAGAATGACATATGGCTGCATCAATCGCATGTTCCTTCAGCAGGCTCCTTATTTGATAAATCGCCTTTAAAATATTGATTGGATTAATTGAGCGCTCTAAACTGTGGGTATAGACATCCACACCGGCGTCCTTAATTTTAGAGCAAGACAATGCCTGGCTTCCGGTCATACACAAATCCTTGTGGACAGAAACGCAAACACAGACATAGTGTCCTTGACGGATTTGTTCTTTCATCACCGGAATCATGAAATTAACCAACATCTCCGGTGCTCTGCAAACATGCATTATCCGCATAAATTACCTAATTGACTTCTGTTGGAAAATTCGACGGATGGCACTCATCGTTCTTTTTCCCATTATGGGGCAGGGTTATGGCAAAGAGAAGCAGCAATCCATTGACACCGACAACTGCCGTCACAATTCCTTTTAATTGCCAGTAGGTTGCCCCGATGTAATAGGAAACAATGGCAATGAGAGCCACCATTCCCCATAACCCGGCCAATCTGCCCGTGCGCATCTCACAGCTCAATTTCAACAACAATTGCTGTGCAGCTGCAAAACAGCCGCCTGCCAGCAACAGCCATGGAAACATCCAGGTATACGAACGGAATTCAGCACCCAGCAGAAAAGAACCCACCAGGGAATGATAAAAAAAAAGAATCCCAAAAAAAAGCACGGTCATAAAAAAAATAAATATGGCGATATAGCGATTGGCAAGCAATGCAGAAGATCCGGATTCCTTATCGCCATTCATCCCAATCTGTTGATAAATGACCGGCTCTGTCAGCAATACAAGAAAAGTACTGACAAAAAGCATTGGCACAAATGCCAGTTGGTATACGGCAGTGTATCCACCCACATCCGCCAGACTGCCCCACCGGGTCAGTGTCCAGCGCTCGGCCATCATCACCACCCAGATGCAGCCATTGCTAATGATCAACGGCAGTTGGAACTGCCGAAGACCCGCGGCATCTGACGGGGTCAGGGTGGTTTTGCAGGCTTTTCGGCTCCCGGTTAATTTTTTGAACAAATTGTTTAAAAAAAATCCATGGAGTGACACGGTCAGCAGCCCTGCCCCAACAAAGCCGGTAAGAATGGTCTGTGCATTCTTTAGGTCCAATAAAAAAACAAGGCCGATGGCAAACGAAAATCGGCTCAACTCAAAAAACCCCTGGACAATGCCCCTAAAACGTCTTTCCCGGGCACCATCTTCCAACCCGAAAGCAACACGGTTGACCACCAGTAAAATGGCAAAAACTCCTGATGTCATAATAAAATAGGGGGTTGGAAATCCGTCAAACCGCTTTCCGGCCAGTACCGCCGTAAAACCGACAAAAACGATTCCCCCCATTGCCCAGCCCAAAGACTTGCCCAGGTCCAGAATCAGGCCTGTCAATTTACCGGTTCCGCACCAATCTGCATAAAACCGGGTTGCTGTCTGGCCGATGGGATTCCCGCAGATTTGAACCGCCAACGTGGCAAGACTGACGGCCAGAGCCAGCTTTCCATATTCGGTTGTGGACAAAAGTGCTGTTAAAAAGCGGGTCCCGACAAGCAGTGCAAGGACAGAGGACAAAAGACCGAATCCAACCCAGAAAGCTTCTCTAAAAAGGGGTTTCCCAGTCAACTCATGGATCATCCGCCCCAATGGAGGTCGTTTCACCGAACTGCTTTTTCCATGATTATTTTCACCTGGTCAATCACATAAAGAATTGATTTCATCTCCAGGGTGGGGTGTACCAAGAAAACCATGGAGGTCTCTCCCAACTGCTTTGCAATGGGAAGGCGAAAAAGTTTTTTGTCTTTCTTGGATCCCTGCAGCCTGTATTCACAGGTTTTAAAGGCTTCTTCCAGATAGATTTCAGGACAACTGCCGGCGTTGCACGGAATTTTCATTTTATTGAGCGCTTCCAGCACAGCGGCCCGGTCCCAGGACAGTTTTAAGGCTTTTGGATCTATGAAAACAGAATATTTATAATAGGAATGATAAATGGTTTCATCGGGTATGGTCGTCCGCAGTCCCGGCATATCATGGAATGCCTGATTCAGAAGGCCTGCAAACTGCCTTCTTTTTTCCACCCATTTGTCAAGCTTTCTTAACATGACCCTGCCCATTGCCGCCTGCATTTCCGTCATCCGGCAATTGGTTCCAAAGCTGTCTACCAACCACCTAAACCCCGGTTCAGGATTTTCGAAAATCACTTTGGCATAATTTTTCCCATGATCCTTATAGCTCCACACCCGCTCCCAGATTTGTGTGTTATCGGTTACCAGCATGCCGCCCTCGCCACCGGTGGTCATGATTTTATCCTGGCAAAAAGAAAAAATGGCGCAATCTCCAAAACTCCCGGCTTTTTTCCCTTTAAAGGCGGCCCCATGGGCCTGGGCACAATCTTCAATTAGGGCAATGCCCTTTTGCCGGCAAAATAGTTTTATTTCATCCAATTCACAGGGCCATCCCGCAAGGTTAACGGCAATGACAGCCTTTGTCCGGGAAGTGACCGCATGGGAAATGGTCTCCAATGTTATGTTCTGGCTGACCGGGTCCACATCCACAAAAACAGGAACCGCCCCCCTTAAAACCACGCAGCTGACAGACGCCATAAAGGATCGGGGGGTCACAATCACTTCATCTTTATTGCCAATATTAAAAGCACCAAGGGCCAGATCAAGGGCAAGGCTGCCATTGGCAACGGCAATGGCATGTTTTGTGCCGACATATTGGGCAAACTCTTTTTCAAAGGTATTGATCTCATTGCCTGTCCATTGATTTACGTTGCCGGATTTAAGAACATTGACGACAGCTTGTATTTCATCCTCTTCAAAATAGGGCCAGGGAGCAAAATCCATCTTATTCATCCACCTTTTTTATTATCTTCACAGGACAACCAAAAGCCACCACATTATCCGGTATGTCCTTGTTCACAAAACTATGGGCACCGACAATCGCATTTTCACCAATGGTAATACCCGGCATTATCGTGCTGTGGCTGCCGATACGACTGTTTTTTTTCAGGGTAACTTTTCCATTTTTCCCATCAATGGTTGAAACCGAATAAATGGAACAATGGGATCCAATCTGGACATAATCCTCAATTTCAACCTCGCATTGGGCATTGATATAGGAAAAAGCACCAATGTCCGTTTTATATCCCAGTTTCAATTTATCAACCCCCTGAACCACCCAGTTGTACCGGGTGGGCTTGCCTTCAATAATTTCCGGGGGTTTCCATTTTTCAAATCTAGCGTCCATGATCCACCTCCCCCATGAATTCTTCAGCCGTGACATGTCCTTCCTGGTGAATTCCATCCCGTTTATAAACCTGGACCAGTGTCAAAAAAAGAATTTTCATATCCAGCCAAAAAGTTTGATTTTCAACATACCAGACATCTTTTTTAAATTTATCCTCCCAGGAAATTGAATTGCGCCCATTCACCTGGGCCCACCCTGTAATACCGGGTTTTACATTATGGCGTTTTGCCTGCTGGAAGGTATATCGTTTCAAATATTGCATCAAAAGGGGCCTGGGTCCCACAAGACTCATGTCCCCCTTTAAAACGTTGATAAGCTCCGGCAGCTCATCCAGGCTCGATTTGCGCAAAAAAGAACCCAAACGGGTTATCCGGTCTGCGTCCGGCAAAAGCGCTCCGTTTATATCTCTTTGATCGGTCATTGACCGAAACTTGTACATGATGAAGGGTTTACCATGAATTCCAGGCCGCATTTGCTTAAACAATACAGGGGCGCCCAATCGATATCGGACCAGAACTGCCGTCACCATAAACACCGGAAACAATGCAACACTAGCTCCCCAGGCAATTGAAAAATCAAAAAATCGTTTCATGGTCAAGCTTTTATTCTTTGGGAGGGTCAAGGTCATATTCCGGAATGATTTCTTTCAGCAGAGTCCTGATAGTATCATGACTTTGATCCTTTGCCGCGACTTTCAATCTTTCAAGCCGTCCGTTCAATCCACTCATATCGGTCTCCCCGCTATTGAGCACCATGATCTGTGAATGATCTGTGGGAATCACATTCTCCTGATCGGTCATCAATTCTTCGTACAATTTTTCCCCCGGCCTTAGCCCTGTGTATTCAATTTTAATATCCACATCCGGTTCAAACCCTGAAAACCTTATCAAATCCCTAGCCATGCTGTCAATTTTAACCGGTTTCCCCATTTCAAGTATGAATATTTCACCGCCTTTTCCCATGGCCCCGGCCTGGAGAACCAATTGGCAGGCCTCGGGGATCAGCATGAAAAATCTGATGATTTCAGGATGGGTTACGGTTACAGGCCCGCCGTCCTTGATTTGTTTTTTAAACAAAGGGATTACACTGCCAACGCTGCCGATAACATTCCCAAAGCGTACGGTAATAAAGCTTGTTTTTGACTTCCGGGCCTTGTTCATGTTCTGCAGCAATACCTCAGCAATCCGCTTGCTGGTTCCCATGACATTTGTCGGATTAACGGCTTTGTCCGTTGAAACAAAGACAAATTTTTCACAATGAAAACGATCTGCCATTTCAACCAGGTTCTCAGTGCCTGCAATATTATTTTCCACAGCTTTCCAGGGAAAATTTTCCAACATGGGAACGTGCTTGTATGCTGCTGCATGGAATACAATGTCCGGCTTTGTCCGGTCAAATATTTTATACAACTCCTGCCGGTCCTGGATATCGCCCAAAGCCGGGACAACTTCAACACCTGGAAAACTTTTTTTAAGTTCAAGGTCTATCTCATAAAGCGGGCTTTCCGCCCTTTCAAAAAGAATGATCTTTTCAGGAGAATATCTGCAAATCTGCCGGCAAAGACCTGTTCCGATGGATCCGCCCGCCCCTGTAACAAGGACACATTTATTGCCCAGATAATTCCCGATTTCTTTTTTATCCAGGGTTATAGGTTCCCTTCCCAAAAGGTCTCGATACTCAACATTTCGTATGGCGCTGATGTTTATTTTTCCATCAATCAACTCCCCCATGCTGGGAACGGTCTTAAACTTCACATCTGCCTTTTTGCACAGGTCCACAAGTGTTCTCATGCGGGTGGCATTTGCAGAGGGGATGGCAATGATCACCTCATCAACGCCTGTTGATCTGGCCGTATGTTCAAGGGCATCAATGACATTTAATACCGATACCCCATGTATTTTTCTGCCGATTTTAGAAACATCATCATCCAAAAATCCAACCACATGGGATTGAACAGACGGATTTTCACGGAACTCCCGGCATATTTTCTCACCGCAATCCCCGGCACCGATAATGATAACCCCTCGGCCTTTGCCTTTGACCTTTCGAAATATTTTTTGTACCGCATGAAACAGGTCCGAAAGCTTTACATCTTCGGTGAATTGCTCAAAGCACAGCCGTGTAAAAATCCGCAAACCGATGAGAAACATGACCGTCAAACACCAGTCAATGATGAAAACAGACCTGGAAATCATTTCAAATCTGTTTTTATACAGAATAAAAACAATGAGGACAAAGCTTGCCACTGTGGATGCCTTGACAATATTCATCAAATCGTTCAGGCTCGTATACCGCCACATGCCTTTGTACAAATCGAAAAAATAAAAACAAAAAATTTTCCCGGCCAGTACATATGGAAGCATCTCAACAAAGCTTTCTTTTGCCCATTGGGGAAGATCAAAGTCAAACCGGATCAAATGCGCCAGATAAAAAGAGGTGCACAATAAAACAATATCCATTGTGACGATCATCAGCAGATTTCTGGATATTCTTACTTGCATTGGATAAAAACCTTTTTACGGATAAGCCATGAAGCCCATACAAAAACCAGGCTGTAAACCAGATAGGCCGGCAGTATAAAATACACGCCCCCGGGTTTTAGAAAAATAACAGACCCCCCTATCACCAATTGTGCAAGGCCATACCCCGACGCCACTTTCCAGTGTCTGATGCCAAGCTCATTGGTTAAAAGCTGATACATATGTTTTCGATGGGCCAGGGTCAAATCGTCTCGATTTTTTATTCTTACAACCATTGTCAACAATTCATCAAAATAAAAAGGGGCCAGAAATCCCACCATTGTGATGAAATCAACAAGCGTCTCCGACAGGACAATGGTTAAACAGGCAAACACAAACCCCAACAGAATACTTCCCAGGTCTCCTAAAAACACCTTTGCTTTGGGAAAATTAAAGCAGAGGAATCCAAGACACGAAAAAGCCAGGACCAGACTTAAGCTTGTGTAGGTATCATTTGTTCCAAAAATGCTGTTATGGAGACACAGCAATGAAAATCCCACCACGCCCGTAACCCCTGCGATACCGTCTATTCCGTCCATGAAATTATAAAAATTTGAAGTCCCGACCATAAAAACAGATAAAGGAACACACAAAAGATAGCCGGCAGGGGCAACCTGTTTTGAAGATAAGAAAAAGACCAAAAAAACCAAACTGCACCCGAATTGGATAAAAAGCCTTTGTTTTACAGACAGACAGCGTTTATCTCCTCCCCATAGGCCTATCAATGCGATGACCAGAGACGGCAGCCATAAACTTACAGGGATTTGAAGCATCAGACTGCCCAGAAGAAAGGCGGCCAGAACACCAATCCCTCCCCCCTTGGGGGTAATATGGACATGGGAGCTTCTATGATTGGGGATATCTATCAATCCGAGCTTGCCGGCAAATTTCATTGCAATGAACGCACCCAATCCGCCCAATAGAAAACTGAATATAAACAAATGTGGTCTCACCCTCTTTAACAAATTCAACCAAAATAAATGGCATTGTATATTTTGAACTCAACTTTCGGACTTCGGCTTTGGAGGAACGGGCCAGGCTTTTTTTATTGTGCTTTTTATCAATATTTCAGTATCAAACTGAAAAAATGCAATAAAGAAAGCCTGACCCCATATAAAATCTGCCAACTCCGAAAATTGAGTTTTGAATAAATGTCCGTAATTAAGACTATTTTTATTATTAGAAAGCCTGGGTATTTGCAAGCTTTATATAACAAACCCGTTCAATGGCCACCTTCTTTTCAACCGGATTTTAATTTTTATGACGTACGGATCGAACCACAGAGATTACCGATTCTTTTACAGCAATAAGCCCAAATCGGATCATGAGCAGACAATTTACCAGGCCGACAAACCCCGGCGGATAAACCCTTGAAAAATGCAGGCGAAAATACCGCCTGAATCCATTCAACTTGTGAAATTCAACAAAAACCCTGCCGGCATCGCTGGTTCCCAGGGTGTGAACAAAGGTGACGCCGGGACAAAAATAAATTTTCCCCCCCGCCTTTCTCAGGCGCAGACAAAAGTCGATATCCTCAACATGCAGAAAATAGCCCTCATCCATACCGCCAAGGCTGCGGTAGAAAGCGGTTTTAAGAAACATGCAAGCCCCGCTGGTCACTGGAATTTCCGTAACCTTGGTGGGCAGGGGCTGATCATGGTGATCAAACCGCCTGAAATAGGGATGACCGGGGATGATTTTGTAAAGTTTTACTCCCTCGACAAAGGCGATCCAGGGCGTCAGAATCTCCCGGCGGGCCCCCTGCTGATCGGTTCCGTCGGAATTGACCAGCCGGGGGGCCAGCAAATAGTCGCCGTCACATAATTCTGCCGCCTGGAACAACCGGGCAATTCCCTTGTCCGGGATGATACAATCCGGATTGAGGAACAAAACAAATTCACTGGTAAGCATTTTTACGGCAAGGTTGCAGGCCCTTGAAAAACCAATGTTTCCATGGCCGGAGATCAGCTCAAACCGGCTGTCTGAACCAAATCGGCCCTGTAGGGCATCAACCACAGAAGCGGGGTTCCCGTTATTGACCAGGATCAGCTGACTGATTTCTTCCTGGTCCAGGACAGAGGAGATGGATTCAAACAAAACCGGTCCGGTATGGTAACTGACCATGACAATGGAAATGGATTTCATAATCCCCCGGAAAAAAAGCCTTGGAAGCCTCTCATGCAAGCTCCTGTATCATTTGTCGCAATTGCTGCCGCCAATGGGAGGGGGCCAATCCTGCAGCCGTATAAAACCGACTTTTGTCCAGAAGACTCATGGCCGGTCTTTTGGCCGGTGTGGGATATTGTTCTGTGGGAACCGGTATCACGGGGATGAATCGTTCAAGCAAGCCTGCCTGAACCGCTTCTTCCTGGATGGCCACGGCAAAATCATACCAGGAGGCAACCCCGGCATCGGTCCAGTGGAAGATGCCCTTTAAATTATTTTCTATTGCAGCCCAAACCGCCCTGGCAAGGCCATTGGCCCAGCAGGGGGTCCCGATCTGATCATCTATCACATTCAAGGACGGCCTTTCCTTCATGAGCCGGATCATGGTATGGACAAAATTATGGCCGTGGGAAGAATACAACCAGGCCGTCCGAATGATCAGGGCCTCTTCCTTCAAAATTTCCCGGACCGCCCGTTCCCCTGCCAATTTTGTGGCCCCATAAACCGACAACGGATCCGGTGTGTCTTCGGGCCGGTAGGGCCGGCAGCTGTTCCCGTTAAACACAAAATCCGTGGACACATGAACCATGCGGGCATGGATGTCTTGTGCCGCCCGGGCCAGGTACTCCACCCCGTCTCCATTAAGGGCAAGGGCTGCAACACGGTCGGTTTCCGCCTTGTCCACATTGGTGTAAGCCGCACAATTGATGATCCAGTCCGGCTGTTGTTCATTGAGTATGGCCGTGACCGACACTTGTTTGGTAATATCAATTTGGGGGAAATCGACGGCTGTCATTTCATATGGGTTGGGACAGGTTCTCTGCAATTCCCAGCCAAGCTGGCCGTTGGACCCGATGATCAAAATTTTCATCAAAACACCTCTGCGGCTTCCAATAACAGCCCTGCCATATCCTTTGGGGACAATCTGGGGGCTTCTCCGTTGACCAGGGGCCAGTCTATGCCAATGGCCGGGTCATTCCAGAGAATGGAGTGTTCAAATTCAGGGGCATAATAATCCGTGCATTTATAGACAAACTCGGCCTGGCGGCTCATCACATAAAACCCGTGGGCAAATCCCGGCGGCACCCAGAACATCTCTTTGTTTTCCGCACTCAGCACAATGCCTGTCCACTTGCCGAAGTCCGGAGAATTTTTCCGGATATCAACAGCCACATCAAAGACCTGTCCTGAAATCACCCGGACCAGTTTGCCCTGGGTCTGTCGGGTCTGGTAATGCAATCCCCTCAAAATCCCCTGGCCCGATCCACTATGGTTGTCCTGGACAAAATCAAAATCCGCCACCCGGGTTTTAAAAAACTTTTCCCGGAAGGTTTCCATGAAAAACCCCCGGTCATCCCCAAACACCTTGGGGCGAAGTATTTTCACATCCCTTAAATTTGTCTCTATAATCTCCATATTCCCTATGTCTCTTCCACTGGCTAACAGGTTGATTTAAACAGATCCAGCAAATAGGTGCCATAATCTGTTTTTTTATATTGCTGGGCCATGGCAATGACCTGGGGTTCATCAATATATCCCATCCGATAGGCGATCTCTTCCAGGCAGGCCACTTTCAGGCCCTGGCGTTTTTCCATGGTCTCTATGAACAAAGAGGCCTCCAAAAGAGAAGAATGGGTTCCGGTATCCAGCCAGGCCGTCCCCCTCCCCATCTGTTCCACATGGAGGCTGCCCCGCTTTAGATATTCCAGGTTGACATCGGTGATTTCCAGTTCCCCCCTGGCAGAGGGTTTTAACTTCTTTGCAATCTCGATCACCTGGTTATCGTAAAAATAGAGCCCTGTCACGGCAAAATTGGATTTGGGACATTCCGGCTTTTCTTCAATATCAACGGCTTTTCCCTTGTCGTCAAAGGAAACCACCCCGTATCGTTCCGGGTCCTTTACCTGGTAGCCGAAAACCGTTGCCCCCTCTTTCCTTTCTGCCGCATGCTGAAACCGCTTGGAAAGGCCGTGCCCGTGGAAGAGATTGTCCCCCAGGATCAGGCAGACATTGTCCTGTCCGATAAAGTTTTCACCGATAAGAAAGGCCTGGGCAAGCCCGGCCGGATGCCGCTGCACCTGATAGGACAGGTTAATCCCCCACTGGGAGCCGTCTTCCAATAATTCCTCAAACCGTGGCAGGTCCATTGGTGTGGAAATAATAAGAATATCCCGGATACCGGCCAACATGAGCACGGACAGAGGATAAAAAATCATGGGTTTGTCATAGATGGGCAAAAGCTGCTTGCTCGTAACCTTTGTTACCGGATATAGCCGGGTGCCGGACCCGCCGGCCAGGATGATGCCTTTCATAAAATGCCTCTTTTCGTGTTTACCGTCCGTATTGTTTTTCAATCCATTGCCGGTACTCGCCGGTTTGGACAGATCTGACCCAGTCCAGATGATCCAGATACCAGTCGATGGTGGCAGACAGGGCCTGCTCAAAGGAATGTCTTGCAATAAAGCCGATCTCATCCCGGGTCTTGTCGGAATTGATGGCATAGCGGACATCATGGCCGGGCCGGTCTGCAACAAAGGTTATCAACTCCCTGCTGCCACTTTTCCCTGTTTTTTGATCCACCATATCACAAAGGGTCTGAACCACCTCAAGATTATTTTTTTCCTCTCCGCCGCCGATGTTATAGGTTTCACCGGCTGTTCCCTTTTCAAACACCCTGGCCAATGCTTCGCAGTGATCCGCCACATACAGCCAGTCCCGGACATTCTCGCCTTTTCCGTAAACCGGCAACGGCTTTTCGTCCAGAATATTTAAAATCACCAGGGGAATCAATTTTTCCGGAAACTGGTAGGGCCCGTAATTGTTGGAGCAATTGGTGACCACCACGGGCAGGCCATAGGTTTTAAAATAGGCTTTGGCAAAATGGTCCGAAGAGGCCTTTGAGGCGGAATAGGGGCTGGAAGGGTCATAGGCGGTATCTTCCGTAAAGGCCGGGTCTTCAAACCCAAGACTGCCATACACCTCATCCGTGGACACATGGAGAAATTTAAAATCAGCCGGATTGTTTTTCCGAAAATAATGGAGGCTTGCTTCCAGCAGTTTGAAGGTGCCCATGATATTGGTGTTCAAAAAAACTTCCGGCCCTGTGATGGACCGGTCCACATGGGACTCGGCCGCAAAATGAAACACGCCTTTAAATTGATGGATATCAAACAGTTTCTTTAACAGGGCATTGTCCGTGATATCCCCATGGATGAAGGTATACCGTGAGTTCCCTTCCAAATCCCTGTGGTTTTCAGGATTGCCCGCATAGGTCAGGGCATCCAGGTTAAAAACCTGCCATTGTGGATATTGCCGATACACATATTTTATAAAATTGGTTCCGATAAACCCGGACCCGCCGGTCACTAAAATATTTTTCATCATCCTTCTCTCAGACTAACGTTATTCAACCAGATCATAGCCATTTGCATGACAAAGCAACCCGAAAATCCGCTCAATTGAATGGGCCATGGTTCCGTCAAGCTGACCGTTTTCAGTTTTAAACACAGTGAAATCAATATTTTTATAAAGCTGTTTAAAAACAACCGGCTTAAACCAGAACATTGAACCGGATGGAAAGGTAAAGTCCTCGGTAATCTTTATATTATTTTTTAGGGCAAACCCTTCCACCATCTCGTTATTGCTGCCTATCCAGTCTTTATATTCAAAAACATTCCCTTTGGGTACAATGATTCCTGTTTTTGGATTGCGCACAAATTTCTCCAAGTTTTCTTTTATAATGGCAGGCGACCCGATTAATCCGTTAATCAAATTATGTCGCCACTTATCTCCATCCTCCCTGTGAAAGGATTTTTTACTGTGTATTTTGCAGATATGCCCATAGTTTAATGGGTATACAATATTAAATATTTTTAGGAAGGGCAGAATATCTCTGCCTCTGTTTTCAAAGGAAAAAATTCTTGCATCCGGATAACTATCCCGAATAGTATTTATGTGATCCACTGAACATTCATTGTTTATATTTATGTACAAATCAAACGTTACCTCTTTAAACGAGGCCAGGTTTGCCTTAACCTCATCCCATAGCTCAATATAATACAAGTGTATGATAACTGCTATCTCTGCTGTTTTTTGAATATTTCGGCATTGCCTGAGCAAGTCATGTTTTTCTTTGTCGAATTTTTTCAAAGTATTGCGCGTTTGATCAAGATATGCATACCCATACCGACTGTCGGGTTCAAGATATGCGCCCTCAGCCCATTCGTTCCAGGCGTTTAGGAATATAATTTTTTCATCACCCTTTCTTTGTTTTTGGGTATTATACAAAAGGTATTCCAGCCATAGTGAATACCGTTCTGGTGATGAATTGTGAAACGAAATGCCCTTGCCCGGTTTTCTTGCCTCATTGTCCCACCCGGGGCAAAGACTCCTGAATTTGACATAGGCCGTTTCCGGTCTGCTTATACTATAGTCAATGGCTGAATTGTAATCAAACACATGCCCCTGATGATTTTTATTATAAAAATGCAAATACCCTGAAATATCCGGCACCTGAAATGTGTTGGGAGCAAATTCCGTAGCAGCATCAAAATCAATGGTATTCGGGTCTGTATGTTCGTGGGCATGGGACAGCACAAGGTAGATTTCGCCTATACCGCATTCTCTGCAATACTCCCGCCAACGGCGCACGGTTTCTTTGATTTCAGGAAAAAGAGAAGGACGGTATATCATCAACAGCGGCTTGCCATTTACCCGGATATATCGGTGGTCTTTTAATATGGACTCTATTTCCTTTATAAAGGCCATGTCGTCTTCAAAAGAATGGTTCTGCTTCAGAATGACTTCATTTTCAAGACCGTCCCACCGTTTTGTCCAGTTTTCATTTGCCCAGTTAATACAAAACGGGAAATCCAATTCAGGATTTGAAAGTATTTGTTCAAGGGGGGTATTCAATACTTTTTGACCGTTAAACCAATAATAGTGATAGCAAAACCCATGGATACCATAATTTTTTGCCAATTCAATCTGTCTTTTTTGAATTTTCCCGAGTCGCAAATCATAAAATCCCAATTCCCCAGGCAATTTGGGCTGATAGTGCCCGGCAAACTGGGGAATGGCTTTGGTCACATTTGTCCATTCGGTAAACCCTTTGCCCCAGGCCTCATCGTTCTCCTTGATCGGATGAAACTGGGGAAGATAAAAGGCAATCACCCGGATATCGGTATCTATTTCAGGATAGGATTTATAAGTGATAAACATATCTTTATTATTGTTTAACGAAAAACAATGTTCAAAATGCGGAATCTGATCATCCGCGGTCATCGGGAGATTGACCTCTAATATGGGTGCTTGTTTTTGAATCTTTGACAACAGATATTTTATTGTATTCTTAAAGCCTTTTTTGTTTTTGTATAAATAAAGTGCTTTAGACGGAATTTTTTTGATTCCTCCGGCAGTTTGTACCGCGTTATGAAAATTTTGAACCACTGGGAAACCCGACATATTTTTAACAGACTTTATGCGACATAGCATCTTGGAATCGGAAATCTGGGTCATTTTTCGCCGAAACCATCTAATCGGGTTTGTGACATACCAGGATGTGCTGTTTAAAATATCATCAATCATTGCATTTTTTCGGGCAAGATCTATTTTCAGCAACGCTTGCTCGGTAATGACGGAATCCCGTTCAGCCCTTGTCCTGTAGCATTCTTCAGCAAGCGCATCATATTCAGTGGAAAGCGCACCATGCTTATCGAAAAGCGCATCATGCTCATTTGAAAGATGGTCATATTCCTTTTTTTTTATGCTCAGGGCGTTTGAGATTTTGTTTGCGAATTCAGAATCTTCCAAAGGATGTTCATACAAGCTTAAAAAAGCCTGGGGGATCTGCACCTCACTTGCTATTGAAATAAAATAGAGGGGATTGAAAATTGACGTTTTTTCCTCGGCAATACCATTGCTGCTTTTTTTAAACCCAATGAAATTATTCTTTTTTTTCGTATTAAGCGGCGTGATATAGGAACCATACTTGATTCTCTGTCCGAGCATGACATGGTGTTTGAATTTGCCTTTTATCAGTCTTTCAAATTCCGGATAATACAATTCCTTGACATGGAATTGGTTATCATGGCCTGTCAAATCCGAATATTCTTTTTTATCCGGGGAAGAGATAATGAGCAACCCCTCTTTTTTCAAAACTCTTTTGATTTCAAGGATAAATTCCAAATGCCTGTCGTGGTGTTCGATTGTCTCAAAGGATACAATTAAATCAACGCTATGATCCGGCAAAGGAATTTGTGTACACTCTCCCTGGATATAATTTAGATTTTCTTTATTGTATTTATTTTGAGCGCACAGGATCGCCTCTTCCGATATATCAATCCCGGTTACGGATAATGCTACATCTGCCAGAATGTTTGATCCATACCCTTCGCCACAGGCAATGTCCAATACTTTTTTGCCATGTGCAAGCCTTGATGCCAGATAGTATCGGTGCAGATGTTCAAGTTGAACATCACCCTCCACATCGGGAAGGAACCGCTCCCCAGTCCATTGTAAACCACTTACCATAAATATCCCTATATCTATATCTGTTAATCAAACAACAAATCAATATTGAAACTCAACGGATCCGGCGGGGATTGCCAGGATGCACCCTGTGCCGTCCAATCCGTCGGAAGATATTACATCAATAAACAACGCATCATGAACCCAGTCCTGCTGCACATGGATCATTTGAGTCCCTTCTGCAATTGCAACACTAATGGAATATAGTCCCACAGCCAGCTTCGGAAATGTAAAACAAATCCGGACACGCCCGTCATACCCTTTTTCTAATTTGTCTATGGGGGAATTGTAAAGATAAGAGTTGACCGTAAAAATATTATTTCCCAGCCTGTCCTTGACGGTTATCCCCACAGCAACATCGTACAAATCCTCAAACACTTTGATTTTTGCGTAAAAATTAACCTGCTGGTTCTGTTCAACCATATTGATAGTGGTGTTCGTCTCATCACACAGGGCCACATTGTAAATTTTTGCGTGACCCTCTCCAAAAGACTCGTGTTGGGAAGTGTCCGACCATTGAATGTCCGACGCTTCTTTTTGGGTCTGTGCGATTTTCTCTGAACTGCCATGGTTTGTATCCAGGCCATAGACCATATGAGAGGTATAACTCTTGGTTACGTTTTCTGGGGTCCCGTCCTTTAAAATCTTGCCGTTGTCCAGCCATATCGCCCTTGTACAAAATTTATTTACCACACCATTGTCATGGGTTACAAAAAGGATTGTTTTGCCCTTTTCACGGAATTCGTTCATTTTCCGAATGGATTTCTGCTGAAACCTCATATCCCCCACACTCAGCACTTCATCCACAATCAGGATGTCCGGATCAACATTTACGGCCACGGCAAAGGCAAGTCTTGCAAACATGCCGCTGGAATAGGTTTTCACGGGCTGGCTAAGGTAATCTCCGATATCGGCAAATGACAAAATATCATCCAGCCGCTGGTTTATATCTTCTCTGGAATACCCAAGGATCATCCCGCTGAAAAAAACATTTTCAAGACCGGAAAGCTCAGGATTGAAACCGGCTCCCAATTCCAGCAAGGCAGATACCTGACCGTTTATCTCGATGCTTCCCCTCGTCTGGGTTAAAACGCCCGTCAAAATTTTTAAAAGTGTTGACTTGCCGGCACCATTTTTTCCGACAACACCAAGGGCCTCTCCTTTTTTTATTTCGATTGAAACATCTTCCAGGGCATAAAATTCTCTGTGATATTTTTTCCGAAAAGGGTTCAAGGATTCTTTGAATCTGTCAAAGGGATCATCATAAAGCTTATAAATTTTTGTCAGATTTCTTATTTGTATGGCAATATTTTTGGTCTGCATTTATGTGTTCTCTTTTTAAAGGACGTCTGCAAAATGGGGCCTGAGGCGTTTAAATACAATAGCACCTCCGATAAAAAGAAAACCCGTAACCCCCCAGAAATAGAGTGTCAATTCCCAGCTTTCCCAAAACCATTTTTTATAAATAAGCGCCTCTCTGTAGCCATTGATGATATAAAACACAGGATTTAGTTTCAAAAAAAATTGATATTTCGCTGGAATCATATTTAATGACCAGAAGATTGGCGTACCCCAAAATCCAAATTGCAAAAACATCGAAACCAATTGACCCACATCCCGCAAAAAAATAACAACAGACGAGGTAAAAAAAGAAAGTCCCATAATCAAAACGCTTAAGGCCACAAGGTAATAAAGGATCTGTATGCAATGGAGGCTGAACGGGTATTTGAAAACAATGAAAAAACCGATTAAAACAAAAACAAAAAAGACATGTATCAAAAGAGCGGAGCAAAGTTTGATAACCGGCAGGATACTCACCCGAAACACTATTTTCTTTACAAGGTAACTGTATTCCAGAACAGAATTTGTGGTATTACCAAGGGCATCTGCAAAAAAGAACCAGGGAATAATGCCGGCGATAAGCCAGAGGATAAAAGGGCAATTGCTCACCGGGACAGATTTAAACCCGACCTGGAACACAAACCACAAAATAAGGATGGTGACCAGCGGCTGGATAAACGCCCATAAAAGGCCAAGATAGGATCCAAGATATTTTGCCTTAAAATCACTTGCCGTCAGTTGAAATATCAGTTGCCGATTTGTATATAGATCCTTTAAAAAAATAAAGAGCTGCTTGATCACTATATTGTCTCTTCCTGTCAAAACACATATGGATTGTATTTAATGTTCGCATTCTATTGCCAACCCTGTTGTATACCATACACCGAAGATTATGCAAAGCGTTGTTTTTAGAATGGAACAGACAGATGGTATATTGTTGAGCGGATTGAATCCATGGATCAGGTATCGACTGGAATAGTTGATTTGGATAGAGCCACCTTTTTATTGCTCTGTCTTTTGGCTGCATATCGCATAAACGGTTTTTCCACATACTGATGTTGATTTGTTTTTTATCCTGACATAAATTTTCTGATTATTTTGAACAGGTTGGATATTTTTCGATTTATTTTATACAAAAGAGGAAGTCGCTACGCTCCACCTTATTTTATTGGGTTTTTAAGGCATAGGTGGGAAAGCTTAAATAAAAAGATTGGGGAAGCAGGTATGCCTGCATCCCCCTGGTGCATTATTTAATGCTACCCACTTTCGGCTATCCCTTGCCGGGGTGCTCCCCAGTAGAGCCCGGCTCTGTTTCACCGAAAATCAAAATATTTCTGACGATGCGATTCGTACGTGTTCTGCCGATACTGTCATGGATTTTTCAGCTGCTGCGGCAATGAGTGATCCTCTGGCAAGGTTATTGGCTTTTCGCAAAATACCTCCGGACCCTTGGTGGATGGCAGTTACTGCCTGATCAGAAAAAAGTTGGTATCAACCCCGCATAGTTTTAAATGATAAACCAGATAAAATTTCATACCCGTGATACCCAGGCCTTCCAGAAATAGTGTAAGCGGGTTTCTGTAAATTCATTTTCCAGCAGACCAGCAGGAATTGTATTCCTGGCCATCTCGATCCTTATCAATGAGGCAATGAAGGTTGAAAGATCCTCGGCCTTAAATGCACAACCCTGGCAGCGTACGGAAAG
>Ga0180007_10002216_pt1 | contig 23693 bp, 26 predicted proteins | sample MM_PC_MetaG_FD_121122 | JGI IMG/M metagenome (GOLD analysis project Ga0180007, IMG submission 121122) | Groundwater microbial communities from the Aspo Hard Rock Laboratory (HRL) deep subsurface site, Sweden - MM_PC_MetaG | ecosystem: Environmental > Aquatic > Deep subsurface > Groundwater... | reverse complement strand
AGCGCTGTGTTACCACATCGCCTCCAAAGACTCGCTACCCGGTGGATGGCCTTCCTTCCGGGACGGGATTCTCACCCGCTCGATTACACGACCTTGCCCGGCCGCACTATTTGCCTGTCCCCGTTTGTCTTAGTCCCCGTTTGTCTTACGAAAAAACCCGGTTATGACTATGGGTGGAATTCATATTATTCCTGACATCACACTCGATATGCTTTCTCCAAAGGACAGCGCTATGTTGATATTACCGGGCGGGATAGCTTGGGATGAAGGCAAGAATATGGAATCTGTCGAGGTTGCTGACGCATTTCTTCGCTTAGGTATACCTGTGGCGGCGATTTGTGGTGCGACTGCCGGGCTTGCCCGTGGAGGCCTGCTGGATCGCCGTCGACATACAAGCAATGCACCTGAATATCTGGCCGCAACTCAGTATTGCGGAACGGCATTTTATGAAGACGCGCCTGCCGTCACTGACGATAATATCATAACAGCCTCTGGAGTCGCCTCCATTGACTTTGCATACCATATTTTTCGTCGTCTTGATCTATACTCGCTGCACGTGTTGGATGCTTGGTATGGGCTTTATAAAACGGGGCGACCCGAATATATTGATGCACTAATGAAAGCTGCAAGTGCATAATTGGTCTGTTTCCGTTTTTTCCTTGTGTTCCTCGTACCATGGAAGAGGGTCGCCGTGCCGAACATATATTAAGATCAAGACATTTGATTAAAAAAAATAGAGTCCGTTTATAATGGAGGTCTTTAAGTGCCTGTCCACTGAATTCCAACGATAAATCTATGATTCGAAAGAGGTTATAATTATGCACAAAAGTATAATAGAAATAGAACAACTTCTGTATCGCTGTTGCCATGCCGTGGATCAAGGGAATATTGATAAAATAATGAGCTGTTTTCACCCAAACGCGATCTTGATAATCAATTGGGAAGAAAATGGAAAATATTCAGGGCATGAGGAAATACGTCAATGGTTCTTTAACTATACTCAGGTAATGAAAACAGCCGTGAAATACTTACGTCACAAAATAACCTGCCCTTTGATTGACATTACGGGTGATGAGGCAACTGCCTTTTCATATTTGGATGTCGATGCAGCTCCAAAAGATGCCAGTCAGGTGATCATAACGGTTTGTCGTTATGAAGATAAACTTACTAAACACGATGGGCAGTGGTATTTAAACCAAAAATCAATATTCATGGATGATACATATACGGTAATGAAATAAAATATTTTCATCTCCCTTCTGCGTCTTTTTGTGCATCTGCTGGGAGAGAAAAAATGCACAGAACTCGTTCTGGAACCTGACTATGCTCAAGCACAAGAAGTTTCTTTTAGATTCCCAAAGCATCTATGCTTGCGCTTCTGAATAATTTAAGGTACATATTAGAATAAGCCGGTGAGTTCTCTTGCCCTGTTTTGCTGACTTGAGTAAAAATTCTATCTCTCCTTAACGTTCCATGGATCCGATTCGAATTGAACCTGCGTTTCCCTCACCATTGACCGGCCAGCCAGATTTCACATTGCATTACTATTTAGTGTCAATCCATAAATTGTATCTTACAGCCCAATATGTGACTTTTTACGACGCCATCACTATTTGTTTTCATGGCTCGGCAAAGGCCGATCTGAAGATCAACACCCACAGAGGAAACAGGAGGAATCACGATGAAAAAGGGTATTAAAACAATCGGATTTGTTATTCTTTGTCTGTTTTTTGTTTGCGGCACCTCACTGGCTGAACGTGAAAAATTCGGGGTGGACAAACGCCACGACCAGGTGGCTCGGCTGAAGGTTAAAACCAGCGATGAGAAACATCGTTGGAAGATGGTGATGCCCTGGAGTAAAGGCCTCCTGTTCTACGACCTGGCAGTCCATTTCTGCGATACGGTCCGCTTGGCTTCAGGGGGCCGCCTGGACATCAAAGCGTTTTCCGCCGGTGAACTGGTTCCGGCCATGGAGTGCTTTGATTCGGTGGCCAAAGGATCCTTTGAGGCCGGCCATGATTGGCCTGGCTACTGGCAGGGAAAGGATCAGGCATTTACCGCCTTTGCCTCTGTCCCTTATGGGCTGGACGCTGAACTCTATAATATTTGGTTCTATGAACGTGGCGGCCTGGAGATGATGCAGGAACTTTACGGCAAGTATGGGCTGTTTGTTCTGCCCGGGGGCCAGGTGGGGCAGGAGATGGGGCTGGCTTCCAGAAAGCGTGCCGAAAAGATCGCCGATTTCAAAGGGCTCAAGGTTCGTACTGCCGGCTGGTACATGGATATTTTGAATCAGCTTGGGGCCTCAGCCGTGGCCACACCCGGTGGTGAAATCTACCTTTCCTTGCAAACCGGTGTCCTGGATGCCGCTGAATTCTCCTCTCCGGCAGTCAATTGGCCCATGGGCTTTGATGAAGTCACCAAGTATGCCATTCAGCCGGGCGTACACCAGCCAAGCTGCCAGTTTTCCTTTTTTTTCAACAAAAAAGCCTATGACAAACTCAGTGATGACCTGAAATGGATCATTGATACGGCGGCCAAAGAAACCCAGCTGTGGAGTTACTCCTGGATCAATAACCTCAACGCCGAAGCCATCCGTCGTTTCAAAGAGAAAATGGAAATTGTGCGCATGGACGATGCGGCCATCATGGAGTTCGCGAAAATTTCCAACCAGTACCTTGAAAAACTCAAAGCCGAGCATGCTTTTCTCAAGAAAGTCCTTGATTCTCAGGAGGCCCTTAAAGAGGATTTCGCAGACTGGCGTCAATCTCGAAAAGGGGTGACACCCTGGCCCATCAAGGATGTGATCAAGGGCAAGTTATACGAATAGGAGGGGGCCCATGCGTGCATTAAGCAAATTCATTGACCGGCTGGTGGCCTTCCAGGCCGAGGGCTCGTCCATGCTCATGATCCTTTTGGTGATCATCATGTGCACGGAAGTTTTTCTCAGGTATGTGTTGAAATCCCCCACCATTTGGGGCCTGGAATTCACCACCTTTTTGTACGGCATGCATTTTGTGCTGGGATACGGCTACACGGAACAGTTCCATGGCCATGTCCGGGTGGATATTTTCACAACCAAATTGAGCCAGAAGAAGCAGGATATCCTTTATATTGTTACAACCATTATAATCTCCCTGCCGGCGTGTATTATGCTTTGCATATGGTCCTTTGACAACGCCTGGCAGTCCACCCGGACCTTTGAACGGAGTGCCAGTGCCTGGGGGCCGCCCATCTGGCCCGTGAAGATTTTTATGGCCCTTGGATTTACGTTTCTGGCGCTGCAGGTTTTGTCCAATCTTATTAAAAAAATCAGTGCATTGCGCTCAACCCAAAGCGATTAGACGAGGTGTCCGATGAGCCCGGAATTGATGACCATTCTCATGTTTGTCACTTTGATTGCGTTCATTGTCGCAGGTGTGCCCCTGGCCTATGCCCTTGTCGGAACGGCTACGATTATTGGTCTGATCGACAACGGATTCAATGTGGACGCACTGATGGGCATGTTTATCAACAATGCCTGGGGAACTATGAACAATATTGTTCTGGTGGCAGTACCCCTTTTTATTCTGATGGCCCAGTTGCTTGAACGCTCAAAGATTTCCGATGCCCTTTTTGAGTCGCTCTATATTATTTTGGGGGGTATCCAGGGCGGGTTGGGCATTGCTGTTGTCATCGTCTGTGTTATCCTGGCTGCGACCACCGGTATCGTCGGTGCTTCGGTGGTCGGCATGGCCATGTTGGCTGGGCCCAAGCTGCTTGAAAAAGGATATGACAAATGCATGTCTGCCGGATTGATCTGCGCCGGCGGAACCCTGGGCATTCTCATTCCGCCCAGTATCATGCTGGTGGTGTACGGGGGCCTGACCGGAATGAAGGAAACGTCTGTGGGCAATCTGTTCGCAGGAGCCATTGTTCCCGGTTTGATTCTGGCCAGTCTTTATTTGATTTATGTCTTCGTGATTTGCCGTATCTTCCCTGAATGGGGTCCCAGCATCGAGGCTGCCGAGGCCCGCAAATACAGCGGCCGAAAAAAGCTGATCATGGTTTTGAAATCCCTGGTCCCCCCTATGCTTCTTATTTTTGCTGTCATGGGAACCATCCTGGGCGGTGTGGCCACGCCGTCTGAAGCTGCGGCTGTGGGGGCCATGGGTGCGGCCTTGTTGGCGGCTGCCTTTCGTAATCTGACCTGGACCGTGGTCCGTGAGTCTGGTCTTGCCACACTGAAAACCACGTCCATGGTGATGATCCTGGTATTGTTCGGAAATATGTTCAGTGCCACCTTTTTGTTCATCGGTGGCGGTGATGTGATGACCGATCTGCTGATCGGCGGAGATTTGAATAAGTGGACGATCCTTTCCATCATGTTGGGGAGTATTTTTGCCTTGGGCATGTTCATCGACTGGGTTGCCATTTTGCTGGTGACACTGCCGGTTTATCTGCCCATCAGCCTTGAATTGGGGTTTGATCCCTTGTGGTTTTCCATGCTGGTCTGCGTGATATTGCAAACCTCGTTTTTAACGCCGCCCTTTGGTTATTCACTCTTTTACTTCGCCGGTGCGGCTCCGCCCGGCTATACCATGTCCATGATTTATAAAGGCGTGATGCCTTTTATAGTGTTGCAGTTGATCGGCGTTGTGCTGTGTATTCTTTTCCCGGAATTGATCACCTATCTGCCTGACTTGTGGCTCAATTAAGAAAGCATAAAAGAAAAGACCGGGCCAAAGCCCGGTCTTTTCTTTTATTGGGGGATAAAATCAACCGGGCGTTTCTCAACCAGACGAATGGCCGTCTCAGGGCAGGTCCCGTAACAGAGACCACATCCAAGGCAGAATTCTTCGTTGATTTGGGCCACATCATCGATAATGTCGATGGCCTTGAATTTACAGCGGTCCACACAGGTGCCGCAACCGGAACAGGCTTCCGGATCCACCTGGGCACAGAACCGGCTGGGGGCCGTGAGATTCAGTCGTTCGGAGATAATAAGGGGCAGGGTCTGGCAGCAGCATTCGCAGCAGTTGCAGATAAAATGCCCCACGTGGGACTTGTTCATGGTCACATGGACCAGCCCTTTTTCCTCACAGGTTTTGATCAGGGCATAGGCTTCCTCTTTTGTGATCTCCCGGCCCGTGCCGCGATCCAGGGTGTATCGAGCGGCGTTACCCACCTGGATACAGGCTTCCACAGGCATGTCACACTTATGGGCAATGACACGGCAGGTGCATTTGGTCACGGCCAGGACCTCGGATGTATCAATGATCGTGTTGACGCTGTCCATATCAAGAATCTTCTGTTTTCCGGGGTCCACAGCTTCTTCAACGGCAATGACTCGGGTAAAGGCCGTGGGAAGAAGTTTGGTGATCATGCGGGCATAATCCGGCCATTCGGTTTCCATGAAGGTTTGCCAGAGATCATGGTAGGCTTTGGTGGCCTCGGGCCATAAAATGGTGCCGTCATGGAACTGGATCAGGTCCCGGCACATCTTGTATTTGGTCTGGCCGTCCCGAAGGGATTTGAAAGCAAGACCTTTGACATAAAGGGTCCGGCACATCCCATCCACCTGATCCACGGATTTCCCCACGCCCTTTGCAAGATCCTCGGGGCTTCCGGGCATGCTCATCAGAAGTTCGGCTTCATCCTTATCCGCGATCATTTCAAACAGCTGTGGAATGAGCTTGGATCCCGAAAGAAAAATCTTGTCAGCCATTTTGTCGTAAATCGTTTTTTCCATACAGGTCTCCTTTGGCCTCCGGCGGCCCTGCCGGGGGCCAAACTTTTGAAAAGTTTGACAAACAATTTTTTTTAGCGTTTCACGGCTCCAGCCTGGAAACATTTACCTGGAAGAGTTGCCTCCCATCGTGCGGAGGCATATTTTTATTTTGTAATCGTTTTCACCCGATCTTTTAGCCAATCAGCCCAGGGGCCAATGCCCTGGCCGGTACGGGATGAAATTTCGAAGATGGTAATATTCGGGTTGATGGAAAGAACCCGTTGCCTGAACAGATCCAGGTTGAAGTCAGACAGCTCAAGGTAGTCGATTTTGTTGATCAAAAGCACCTGGCAGATGGAAAACATCAGGGGGTACTTCAAGGGCTTGTCGTCGCCTTCGGGCACGGAAAGGATCATGGCGTTGATATGGGCCCCTGTTTCGAACTCGGCCGGGCAGACCAGGTTTCCGACATTTTCAAGGATGACCAGATCAAATCTACCAAAATCCATGGCCTCAAGGCCCGTTCTCACCATGGTGGCATCCATGTGACAGAAGCCACCGGTACGGATCTGGATGGCTTCGGTACCCGATGCCGCAATTTTTTCCGCGTCCACCATGGAATCGATATCCGCTTCCATGACACCGACCTTCAGATCGTTTTTGATCTTTTCAAGGGTGGCGAGAATGGTTGTGGTTTTTCCTGCGCCGGGGGAGGCCATCAGATTGACCAGACACGTTTTTGATTGGGTCAGCTCATCGTTCAGAGCCTTTGCCATGGCATTGTTATCCGCCAGAATATCTTCCTTGACTTCAATGAGTCTTACCGTATCGCTCATAGGACCTCCATATTTTTAATAATATATTCCCTACCCGAAACCAGGCTGTGCTTTTCACCTGAACAGGACGGGCAGACAGGCTTCGTGCCGTCTTTAATATTGATTTCAAAGGAATGACCACAGGAATTACAGCGCATGACCACAGGCATGCGCTCAATGACAAGCTTTGCCCCTTCGGCAACCCCGCCTTTACTCAAATGGTCAAAGTACTGCTGCATCCAGGTGTCCTCCAGATCGGACATGGCCCCCACCTGGAGGTAAATGGTCACAACTTTTTGAACCTGGTTGGCTTCGGCATGTTTCAGCACCACAGAAAGAATGCTGTTGATCACCGGTAGTTCATGCATGGGCATATCCTTATAAAATGGCCTCCGGCGGCCCTGCTGGGGGCCAAACCCCTCACTACGCTGGGGCAGGCCTTTAGAAAAGTTTGACAAACATGTATTTTATCAGATTGATTCCCAATTTATATAAAACACGAAAGAGATGCAACTCTTTCACTATGGTTTTTCTTACCATTCCCGAGCTATCCACCAACCTATTTGCCCAGATTTTTAAAGCTTGTCCCTGTTGAAGCAGGGATCTGGCCCCCGGAGGCATATCGTATTAAAACAAGCCTCAAAAGGGAAAAGCCCGGACCCGCTGTTTGATGGTCCCTGTTTCCACGGCCTTTGAAAAGTCATCGGCCAGGTGGCGACTTTTGTCTGCCACGGTCTGCCAATAGGCAAAGCGGCCATCATCATTCCCTTTGAATGCCATAAAATCATTTCGGTCAGGAATCTTAGCATAAGGAAGATCCCGGATAAAGGACCGTGAAGGGCAAATCATCAACACATGGTCCATATGCTCTTTACGGGGTTTTCGGAATGAAAGGCTTTTATCCAGCCATCCCGGGGTAACCCGGTCCGTGTAATGGGGGAAAAGAACAATGTCCCCATTCACGCCATAGGGAATATCCAGATGATAATCCACAAGACCCCCATCCCTGAATGTTCCGTGTCCTGCTCCGGGAATGTCATGAATACCCGCCATGATCAAGGGGATGGCCCCTGAAGCAAGAATACCCTGGACAAGATTTTCCCTGGAAATGGGAACCTGTCGGGTTGGAAGGGAATTCATGGTGTGAAAGGGCGCCTTGTCTCTGGAATCAAAAAACAGGGTGCGTTCAAAAAACAGACCAAGGTTTTTCCGACTGAGCAGATTCCCCATAAGGGCGGGGAGAAAACCCAGGGCCTGGATCATTTTGTTATCATGTGCAGTGAGTCCCTTGCACCGGTCCGTCAGGAAATTCAGGCGCATGAAGGGATGACTCAAAACCTGTTCCACGCCGGAATCTCCGAGATAATGGTGTATGATATCACGGCTTTTTTCCGTAATCTCAAGCGGGCTGGGTTTATCAGCATATGCCTGATGGATATAGGCATCAAGAAGCTTGTCAATGGATTCTTCAGGCGTGTTCCCCATGGCCGCAGCAAAGCGGAAAGCACCAATGGACGAACCGATCAGATAAAGAGGGTCAGACCTTTTTACCATCCATGAGGAAAAGATAAACTGGTCCAGACCGTATAGCACAATCCACTTGGGTCCGCCCGCAGCCCCTGCGATCACCTTGATCATGTCCGGTGTCAGCCCTTTTTCACGGATCTGAGCAAGGGCTTTTTCTCCGGCATAAAATAAGAGTTTTTCAGGCATTGTTCTTTGTTCCTGTGGTGTGAATCATTTTAGCACCTGCTGCATAGGTGAAACTAATTATTGGTCCCATGAGTCCCATGGGACGTATGGGACCTATATGGTCGTTTAACATCAATGACATATTTGTCAAACTTTTTAAAAGTTTGGCCCCCGGCAGGGCCGCCGGAGGCAAAAAACATGCACGTTCCCTGTTCTTTATGCCCAGGTGATGGCCGGGGTATTTCTGGGGGGCATGCGGTGGTATTTGAATTTGGGGAAGCCCACCATCATGGCGCCGTGGTTTTCCATGTTGTTTGCAGTCAGGCCCAGGGCTTCCTTGAGGGGAGGCCAGGTCATGGCAGCGGCATTGAAAAAACCATTCCAGCAACCGCCCAGGCCAAAGGAGGGGATGGCCAGTTCCAGATAGGTCATGGCAATGATACAAGCCGGTTTTGCCATGATGTTGGTTTTATGGCCATTGGTCAGGATCAGGTGCGGAGCATCACGACTCACCGTGTCCAGGCCGAAGGTCCATCCGGCCACAACCATGTCCAGGTGGAGCAGGGCCGCCACCTTGGGTTGCTCCTTGATTACATATTTCATCCAGTCAATGACCATGCCGCTCAGACGTTTCACCTCATCCCGCTCGTAAATCACCTGCCATGAAACAGGCTGGCTGTTATGGCCGGACGGGGCATGGGAGGCAATGCGGATCAATTCGGCAAGGGTTTCCCTGTCCACGGCTTTTTCCTTGTAGGTCCGGATGGATCGCCTGTAGCGAAGGAAATGTTCGGCCTGCTTGGGATCCAGCAGCAGCTCTTTATTCACGGGCAGACATTCCGAGGGCGTAAGGGTATCCAGGGATAGAGCGGCTGTGGGGCAGACAGCCACACAGTGTCCGCATCGAATGCACAGGGTCTCGGCCCCGGCAACAGGAACAGGGGCCTCGTCTTTCATCTGTATTATTTTCATGGGACATTCTGCAACGCAGATCCCGTCTTTATTGCATTTTTCCATATCAATGGTCATAAAGGTCATGATTGTTTCCTCTCTGTTTTGGTGTTAAATTTATATCTTGCCTCTTTCCATCCCCATACGAACATACATATCCATGTGATTTTCAGGTGGATCATACAACAGGTCTTGGGGCTTTTTGATCAGGGACAGGGCTTCCGACGGACATTTTGTCACGCACAAGCCGCAACCGATACACCGGTCCAGGTTGATCCGGGCCTTGTCATCCTGCATGGTGATGGCGTCGATCTGGCAGCGGTCCAGGCAGACCTCACAGCCCACACAGGCATCCTCATCGATTCGTGCAAAATAACTGCTTTTCACTGCCTCGGCAGGTTTTTCCTGCATTTTCAAGGAGGTCATCATGCCGCAGCAATCTCCGCAGCAGGCGCAAATGGCTCCGGAATCCTTGGAGTTCAGGGGCTGGACCACCAGGGCATGCTCATCACAAATTTTCAGGATATCCAGGGCCTCGTCAACGCCCACAGACCGTCCCATCTTGTTTTCTATGTAGTAATCGGCAGCGGCCCCAAACATCATGCATGTTTCAAGGGGTTTTTCACACAGGTCAGCCGTGACTTTTCGGACCATGGTGCGGCAGACACAGTTGGCCACCGCGATTTTTTTCTGGCGTTTGATGATGGCAATGGCATCGTCATAGGGGGCAATGGGCCAGGAGGTCACGATCTCAGTGTTGATGGGCACGGCACGCTGGTGGGGCGTTGACAATGAGGCCAGGGACTTGATAAAGCCGTTTTTGCCGTAAATCGCCATGTCCATGGCCAGCTTGGAATTGGTCGCCAGGTTGTTCAACTGGAATTCCATGAGTCCGACAACAAAGGGAACAGCACTGTAACGGGCCAGACCCTTTTTCCGAACCCTGAACAGCTGGCCCTTTTGGGCCATGGTCTCCAGCATATCAGAAAGACTGCCCGTATCTTTCCCAAGGCGCAAGGCCACCTCATCAGCGGATTCAGGGAAAGGTGCCATTTCAAGGAAAAGAGCGGCTTCATCCGGTGAAAAAATGTTTTTCAATACCTTGAGTTCGACCTTGCTTTCCGTTTCCGGAAAACCCGTGGCCCATTCGTCTAATCGAGCCCTTACCTTTTCATACACATCCGTCATAAAAACTCTCCTAAAAAATTAAAAATAGTTCATCCCAGTTGGGATATGACACCCGGAAGCCTTTAATAATTTAAACCACCCGTTCGCGTTGCTCACTGAAGGACACGAAGAGCACGAAGAAGGGCAAAGATTAAGCCTCTGGCGGCCCTGTCGGGGGCCAAACCCCTCACTACGCTGGGGCAGGCCTTTAGAAAAGTTTGATAAATAATTTTATCCTGCCGCTAATGCCGTAAATTATCGCTAATATTTAAAAGTAAATCTTATATTTACACACCAAACACCATGACCCATTTTCCCAGATTTTTAAAGCTTGTCCCAGCGAAAGCCGGGATCTGGCCCCCGGAGGGCCGCCGGAGGCGTTTTTCTTCGTGTCCTTCGTGTTCTTCAGCGACCAAAGGGAGCGGGTGGTTAAAATCAATTTCTTTTCTTTATGTCCTCCATGCCCGTGTAAAAAACAGATAAATCTAACGTCATGGCCAGTTGTCCTGGAGGTTTTTTCCCCAATCCCATCCAGGCGCATATTTGTCAATAAAGGCCATGGCCGCACCGGCCCTGAGGCTTTGGCGTGTTTGATCGGACACGGGGACAAAATTCAAATCTTTAAATATTTTACCGATATCACCCCAGCCCACCGGGTGGTCCGAGCCGAAAAAGATCCGGTCTTTGTATTTTTCCAGGTTATGTTCAAGCAGGCGTTCAAACACTCCGCCCGTGAGGGAAGGAGCCAGATAAGGCTTAAAGCTGTGTCTGAGAAACACGAACACGCCCGTGGCATCCAGATAGAGCTCCGGAAATTCGTCCATCATGTCAAACACCTGGGCCAGTTCGGGAAACCCCATGTGAACAAAGACCGTGGGCAAGTGGGGATAGCGCCTGAGCAAGGCCCTTAGATTTTGAATGGGCATGGTTTGACCGTAAAAGGCTTCAAAACCTGTATGAAAACACACCGGCTTGGCCGCTTCCTGGAGAAAGGCATACAAGGGGTCCATGCGGGGGTCCCAGGGATCGAATCTCTGGATAAAGGGGTGAAGTTTGAAACCGGCCACCTTGTCATGGACCAGGAGTTTTTCCGCAACCCGGGCCTTGTCCGGTGTGTCCTGGTGGATCCCTGCAAAGGGGATGGCCCCTGGGGTTTTTTTGCAGAAGTCGGCATTAAAGGCGTTCAGGCTGTCTGTTTCATCCGCGGAAAAAGGGTAAACCATATTGAAAAAATGGGTGGTCCCCCCTTTTTTAAGATCCTTGACCAGATCCTGGGCCGTGGCATCCACCGACACGGGATGGCGGGGAAATGCTTTTTTCATCCAGCGTGCCAGGCCCTGGATACGCCAGTTGGTCAGGATGTGGACGTGGGTGTCAATCTGGAAATCGATGCTGTTCATAGCCCTTACCTGAATGCCTTGGTAAAGGCATTAAATCCTTGACGTTCAAGGTCCATGCCCTGGTCAAAACTCCCCGTGTTTCGATTTTCAATAAGGGCTTTGACCGTCATCATCATCAGGGGGTTTACGGCACAGATCTGGCCTGCAATTTCAAAGGCCCGATCCAAAAGGTGTTCGGCTGGAACCACCTCATTGACAAGACCCACAGCCAGGGCTTTTTCCGCAGATATAAACTGGCAGGTCAGGGACATCTGTTTGGCCATGCGCTGGCCCACAGCCTGCTGAAGCAATTGGGTAATGCCCCACCCCGGATGGATGCCCACTTTGGCATGGGTATCGGCAAAACAGGCGTGCTCCGAGGCAATCAGAAAATCACAGTTCAGGGCCAGTTCAAACCCGCCGGTGATGGTGGGGCCGTTGACCGCACCGATGATGGGCTTGGTGCATGCGGAAAAAACAGACAGCATATCCGAACCATCGCCCCTGGGATCAAAGAGATTGTCCTTGCCCAGGCAGCCCAGATCAATGCCCGAACAAAAGGCTTTGCCCTGGCCTGTGATGATGGCTGCCATAATCGTGTCATCGGATGCCACCCGTTCCACGGCATCGTATAATTGGGATAAAAGGGCCTGGTTCATGGCATTTCGCCGCTCGGGCCTGTTCAGGGTGATCAGGGCAACCTGATCCTTTATCTCAAACAGAACTTCCTGTTCCATGAGGTATTTCTCCTTAAATCATTATTCATAGCCATAACAAGAAACCCCTTGAAGCTATCAAGGAGGTTCATTTACAGCAAGGTGTAATGGTTGATCGGGTCGCAGTGCTCATCCGGAAATTGCAGATTGTGGTTCAGGCCAAGGCCGCAGGTTTTTTGAAACCGCAGGCATAGCGGAGCTATGTTGAGGATTTCAAAAAACCGAGAACGCCGGCATGGACCGCAAGGTGCAATTTCCATGTGTTTATGCAAGCATTCCACCATCACAAGTAATACAAGACCCTGTGGTGTAAGAGGATGCATCGGAGGCCAGATAAAGAACCGCGCCGACCATTTCTTCGGGCTGGGCCATGCGCTGGAGGGGAATCTGGGACACCACCATATTTTTCACATCGTCATTGGCCGTGATGGCTCCGGAAAATTTTGTATCCGTGAGTCCGGGGAGGAGGGCATTGACCCGGATCCCGAATGGCGCAAGCTCCTTGGCAAAGGCCTGGGTCATGCTGATCAGCCCTGCCTTGGTGATGGAGTAGATGCCCTGGAGAAATGCAGGGCGGACGCCATTGATCGAGGACACATTCACGATGGTTCCCCCGCCTTTTTCTTTCATCATCCTGGCCGCTGCCTGGGTCAGACAAAAGGGCGCTTTGAGATTCACGGCCATGGTTTTGTCCCAGGCCCATTCTTCGGCATTGATCATTTCACCGAAATAGGGATTGGCAGCCGCATTGTTTATCAGAATGTCCAGTTTTCCGTGTTTTTCCTTGATGGCGTTCATCAAACTTGTGATTTGGTCAAGATATCCCATGTTGCAGGCCATGGCTTCGGCTGAACCGCCTTTGTCCGTGATTTTTTTAACCACGACCTCCAGGTCTTCCTGTTTCCGACTGACCAGGATGCAATGGGCACCTTGTTCTGCAAACGTAAGGGCTATGGATTCACCGATTCCCCGGCTTGAACCTGTGATCAGGGCGATTTTATCGTTCAATGAAAAGTTAACCATGTGATCCTCCGTATAGTGATTCATATTTCAAAAAAGATTTTATTGATCGTCGTATTCTTGGTTCAGTTATTTGTTCTTATCATTTGCAATCCCCTGAAATGCAAGGAATGCTTCCGCAGCCTCTTCAGGCCGCTCGATCATGGGAAGATGCCCGGCGCTTTCCATGATCACACAGGTGGCATTGGCCATCTTTTCGCACAAGACCCCTGCTCCTGAAACATGGAGACAGCGATCATGATCACCCCATAAAACCAGGGTGGGGATGGTTGACCCTGTAAGCAAGGTGTCGATGGATGTTTTATCCGTGATGATGGCTTTGAAAACAATGTCTTTGATGGCTTTTTCAGCAACGGACTGCCTGGCCAGCATGGCCATAATGGATGAGGGAATATAGGGTTTTTTGTAAAACACAAAATCCAGCGTGGTATCGAATTCCTCCGGTGTTTCATTGATCAGGGGGTTTTTCCCCTCCATAAGAGCCTTGCCCAAGTCACTTTGTTCCGGGGCATTCACGGCTCCTGGCGCCACAAGCCAGAGGCTTTCCACCTGGTCCGGGTACATGGATGCGTAGACGCCTGAAATGGCTCCACCCATGGAGCTTCCGCCCAGATGGATCTTTTTAAGTCCCAGGGCTGAAACAAAATCATGGAGACGTTGGGCCTGGGCTGACAGGGAATAATCCAGATCGGTTAATTTCGAACTTTCACCAAAACCCGGAAGATCAGGCGCTATGACCCGGAAATGACCGGTCAGGTATTTGGACACCCGGGTCCAGTTGTCCTTGTCTGCGCCGAACCCGTGAATAAGAACAAGGGCAGGGCCTTTCCCACCGTCAAGGTAGCGGATGTCAATGCCGTTTATCGTGGTGGATTTGACCGCAAGATGGGCGGCCCCACGTTCAAGATTCTGGGTGAAAACAAAGACTTTTTCCGGGTTCATATGGCTGTAGGTCATGAATCCGGCCACCAAGAGCCCCACAAGAATGAAACAGATGAGAATGATTTTTTTCATGGTGTGCATCCCTTTAAAATGGTCATGGTTCCCCCGGTAACGCTATGAAATACCGGCCAGTTCAGTGAACATGCTGATTTCGGGTTTCCCGTCGAGCATGGGTTTCAGGGTTTTGAACAAGGCCTTGAAATACTCGGTGGAACTGTGGGCCACCAGGGCATCCAGATCCGTGTATTTTTCGTAGAACAGAAAAACCCTGGGGTTGTTCTGGTCCTTATGGAGTGTATAGGTGATGGTCCCAACCTCTTCTTTGACCAGGGGAATCATATCGAGAAGGGCTTTTTCCATATCTGCTTCCTTACCGTTTAACGCCGTCATTTTGGCCACAACAATCATGTTGCCTCCTTTTTAATAAATCATTTTGTTTAGAGTTTCGATTGATTGATGACATTCAGGGCTGTTTTTTCAAGAATCTGGACAGCGCCGATCAAAAGTGCAAAACGTTCGTCCTTGGTGATGCCCTCGTAGTATCGTTTGTAGATCTGCTGTGCGATGACCGCAAGCCTGAAAACACCAAAACAGTAATAAAAATCCATGGCCTTCATGTCACGGCCTGTTTTTTCTCCGTATCGAGCGATCAGTTCCTTGCGGGTGAGGGCTCCATCAATGTGGGTGGGCATCATCCGCATGATCTTCGCTTCATCAGAATCGTTTTTTTCAACCCAGTAGGCCAGGGAATTGCCCAGATCCAGCAGAGGATCGCCATAGGTGGCCATTTCCCAGTCAAGGACCCCGATGATGTTCATGGGATCCCTGGGGTCCAGGACCACGTTGTCGAGTTTATAGTCGTTATGAACAATGGTGGGGTGCTCTGTATCGGGCTGCATCTTTTCAGCCAGCCAGTTCATGACTGTCTCGTAATCAGGGGCATCCGGAGTCTTTGCTTTGCGGTACCGGCCGCTCCATCCCTCAACCTGCCTTTTGACAAAACCTGCGGGCTTTCCAAGATTTTCAAGGCCCACGGCCTTTACATCTATGGAATGGAGCTCCACCTGGACATCCAGAAGCTTTTCGCAGAGCTTTTTCATGCTATCAGCCGGCATGTCCATTCCCTTGGGGATGTTTTTTCTGAGAATGATTCCCGGAATCCTCTCCATCACATAAAAGGGGCAGCCCATGATTCCGGGGTCTTCTGTGTACGAAAGGGGCTTTGGGCAGTAGGGGTAAACCGGTCGCAGTGCCGAAAGAATTTTGAATTCTCTGCCCATATCATGGGCGGATTTGATGTTGGCACCCACGGGAGGACGCCGGAGTACCATTTCAGTCTCACCCACCTTGATCAGGTAGGTCAGATTGGAAAATCCGCTGGGAAACTGCTGAATTTCAAGGGAACCGGAAAGACCGTCAATGGTGTCCTTCAGGTAGGCTTCCAGAATTTTGGGTTCCAGCTCCTCTCCTTGTCGTATATCTTTGGGTTTATCGATATGCTCCATTTATGTTCTCCGATATATTTTATCTTTAGGGCCGGTTCATATCAGGCCAGACAAAAGGATGTTACGCAGGAAATGACGTAATCTGCATACTCATCCACGGTAATGTTTCGTTTTTTGTATTTCCAGCGCTTCAGGTACCAATCCTGCTGCATGGCCTTGATCAGACTGGCCGTGAGCCGGTGATTTTTGGGTTTGAAAACACCTTTTGTTTCACCGAGTTCAAGAATATCAACCAGGATCTGCTCAGTGTAGGACTCCATGGCCTGGGCCGCTTTGAGCTCTTCCTCGCAGAGGTTCCGTGCTTCCATGAAGGTAAAGAAAAACCAGGGCCGGACCATTTCACTCAAATAGATATGGGTTTTGATCACGGTGCTGAGCTTTTCCATGGGGTTGTCAACGGTTTTTATGCAGTCCACAAGAACGCCCTTGACCATGGACCGTCCCTGGCGCTGGATGATCTCCAGCAGCTCGTCCTTGCTTTTGAAATACCCGTAAAGCGCACCCATACTCAGACCGGTCTCACGGCTCAGGTCACGCATGCTCATTGCCTGAAACCCTTTTGTATAGGAAATTTTGAAAACCGCATCAAAAATTATTTCAAAATTCTTGATGGCGGTTTTCTCTTTTTTAATCCGAATATTTTCCTGGTTCTCCCGATACACTTCCCGGCAGATCGTCTGCTTGGTTTCGGTGATTTTCTGTTTAAATTCCGCGTAGGTCATGGTTTTTCCAACATCCGATGCACATATATTTGAAGATAATCAACCTATTTTACAACTTTACCTTCATAAGTCTTTAAGATGCGCTTGGCAAGGGACATCTTGTGAACCTCATCGGCGCCATCGTAAATACGGGCGGCTCTCTCGTGTCGGAAGAAATAGGCCAGAACCGTATCATCAGTCATGCCCAAACCGCCGTGGACCTGAAGCGCCCTGTCCACAACACGATTCATGGTGTTGGCCACCAGGTATTTGATCATGGAAATGTGGTCACGGGCGGCTTTTGCACCCACATTGTCAATCTGCCATGCCGCATTCAGGGTCATGAGGCGGGCTGCTTCGATTTCCGCGGCCGAATCGGCAATCCACTGGCGGACGATCTGCCTGGAGCCCAGGGTGCTTCCGTCCGGGTGGATGACTCGTTCGTTGGCACGGTAGCACATGAGGTCAAAGGCCCGTTTGCAGATTCCCAACCAGCGCATGCAGTGATGAATTCGTCCGGGCCCAAGGCGTTCCTGTGCAATGGCAAATCCGTGGCCTTCGGGTCCCAGAAGATTTTTCTGTGGGACACGGCAGGACTGGTAAAGAATTTCAGCATGGCTGGCGTAATCACTGCCCGAGTGTCCCATGACCGGGATGTTGCGAACCAGGTTGAAGCCCGGCGTTTTGGTGGGGACGATGATCATGCTGGCCTGGAGATAGGTGTGGGCTTCGGGATTGGTGACGGCCATGACAATGGCGAATTCCGCGCCGTCTGCTGCGGTGGTGTACCATTTGTGGCCGTTGATCACATAGTCGTCACCGTCTTTGACAGCGGTGGTTTCAAGCATCACGGGGTTTGATCCGGGCATATCCACTTCGGTCATGGAAAAACAACTGCGGATTTTACCCTGAATCAAGGGTTTGAGATAGGTCTCTTTTTGCTCGTCATTACCGAACATATGGAGAATTTCCACGTTTCCCGCATCCGGTGCCTGGCACCAGAAGGTGAAATGTCCCAGGGGCGAACGGCCCAGGGCTTCGGAAACCAGGCCATGTTCAAGAAGGGACAGGCCCATGCCACCCAGTTCCGCCGGGAAATTCGGGGCCCACAGCTCCATTTTTTTTACCATTTCCTGTTTTTCCCGAATGACAGGAAGCATCTCAAGGAAGTCATGGCTGAGATACTCAGCCTCCATGGGGATCAGTTCCTTGTCCACAAACTCGTTGATCATGCCGATGATGGTCTGCATTTTTTCTGATACGCTGAAATCCATAATTACCTCCGGAATGTTTGGTTAAATAAGCATGTACGTTTTTTATACATCATTATATATTAGTTGAACTCCTTACCTGTAGGTTAAAAGTTCGGGTTTGTTTTCAAGCTCAAGATGGGAAAGGAGATTAAAGTATAAGAGATTGAATCGTCCTTTCTTATAATCAAGCAGGGTCACCGAAGTGTTTTTCACCCACCAGGCCAGACGCATGGCCTCATGGTCCGAAAGGCCCAGGGCCATTTGCATGGCCACAGAGATCACGCCACCCGAGGTGAACACGGCAATACATGGTTTATCATCTTCCAGGTCCGTCACGCGAACAAGCCCCTCTCTCACACGCCCGGTGTATTGGGCATATGTTTCGATGCCCGGTGTGGCGTAGCGGCCGGAAACCCAGCGGTCCATGATCTTGCCGAACATTTTCTGAAATTCCCGGTTGTCCTTGAATATATTGGGAAGCACATGGTTCATGTCCGGTTCATCAACCAACAGTTCTGGGAGCAGAGCTGTGATGATGGGTTTAAAATCGTACTCGTTAAACGCCGCTTCAGATAACGCCTTCAAGGGGCGGCTACCCTGGCAGAGTTCACTAAGAGCGATATCCGCCGTGTCGATCTGGCGTTTCATGGTGCCCACGTAGGCGATATGAAATTCCGTGCCTGTGGATTTAAAGTATCGGCCAAGGATCCGGCTCTGGAGAATGCCTGTGTCCGAGAGTTTATCATAATCCGAATCACCGAATGATGCCTGGCCGTGCCGTATGATCCATAATTTCGTCATAGTGTGTCCAAAATCCCATGTTTTTTTTCATAAAGAGCCCGGCATGGCATGGCATGGCATGGCATGGCATGGCATGGCATGGCATGCCTGACTCCTGACGTGGGATACATAGTACCGGCGGAAAAAAAAACTGTCAACAAAAAAAGAACGAGCGTTCGCTTTTTGCCTTGATCTTTTTGAGTAACTGGGTTATTTTTTACGTAAAATTGATGAACCCAAAACAGCAGGTGGAATATGAACATTTTGGTATGTATCAAACAGGTGCCCCAGTCCGAGTCGGCCACTGTTATAAATGCTGATAAAACCTGGATCGTTCGAGGTGGTCACGTTGAATATAAAATGAACCGTTTTGACGAATATGCCCTGGAAGAAGCCCTTTTAATCAAGGAACGGCTGCCCGATGTGCGTGTGGATGTCATCACCTTTGGGCCGGAACGTTGCCGGGACGTATTGAAGCGGGCCTTCGGCATGGGGGCCGATGACGGTGTGCATATTCTGAGTCATGATAACAGATATAACGATCCTGGAACCCTTGCTGTCCAACTTGGCCGGGAAGCGGCCAAAGGGTCATACGATCTGATCTTAACAGGTATCATGTCCGAGGATATGATGCAAGCCCAGACCGGCCAGATGCTGGCGGAAAACCTGGGGTGGCCCTGCGTGTCTTCGGTGATCGGCCTGGATCTTAAGGAAAAACGTGCCCATGTGAAACGGGAACTCGAAGGCGGAATGAAGAGTCTGGTCCGGGTAACCCTCCCCTGTGTGCTCACCATCCAGGCCGGGATCAACATACCCAGGTATCCCACCTTGTCAAAGATTCTCAAGGCCAACAGGAAAGAGGTGAAAACCGTTCCCGACACCCAAATCGATCCTTTGCAATCCTGCGAGGTCATCCAGTACCCGGCAAAACAAAGAGCCGGTGTGGTGCTTCAGGGAAGCAGGGAAGACAAGGCCCGCGAACTCGCCCGTATCCTCAATCAAAAAAATATCATGAGGTAAACCATGGAAAACAGGGATATTCTGATTATCGGCGAACATCTGGACGGCAAACTCAAACCCTCTACCCTTGAACTGGTCACCTTGGGGCAGCGCATGGCCGAACAGGGCACCCGGACACTGGGCCTTGTCCTTATCGGGGACCATCTTGATGGAGTGTGTGAAGATGCAGCCCGCCAGACTGGCCTGGACATCCTGTACCTGCGGGTGCCGGGATGCGATTATTACAACGGGGACATTTATAAAACCCTGATTCAGGCCCAAGCTGTGGCCTGGAATGTGTCCCATGTGATCACGGCCCATTCCTCCCAGGGCACGGATTATGCTCCGGGCCTTGCTGTTCGTTTGTATGCGGCCTGTATCACTGGCGTGAACGGACTTGAGCAAACCGAAAACGGGGAGCCTCTATTTTCACGGGCCATCTGTGGAGGAAACTTTAACACCCTGATTCGATCCCAGTCCCGGTGCACTGTTCTCACGGTTCAGCCCGGCTATTTCCCGGCCCGGGATCATGTGGACAAACCCGGTCAGGTATCAACGGAAACCCATGAGTGTGTTTCCGAGACCACCCAGGTCATGGGCATGGAAAAAGCCAGAGCCGCTGCATCCGCCCTCGGCCAGGCCCGGATTATTGTCTCTGCCGGCCGGGGCATTGGATCCGAGGAAAATCTTGACGTGGTCCGGCGATTTGCAGCCCTTTTTCCAGGCTCAGCCCTGGGCGGAAGCCGGCCCCTCATCGACATGGGATGGCTGGAGTATAAACATCAGGTGGGCATCACCGGCGCAGTGGTTTCACCGGATGTGTACATTGCCTGCGGTATTTCAGGATCAAGCCAGCACATTGCCGGAATGAATACCTCGGGCTATGTGATTGCCATCAATACCGATCCCCATGCTGCCATCTTCAACGTGTCGGATCTGTGCATCGTGGATGATCTGGTCGGTTTTATGGAAGCATTTGAAACCCTTGTGGAAACTTAGATACGATTATACCGGGTAGGAAGGCCTTCTATACCAGACTTATGTATCAAGCATTATCCACAAATTCATCAATGGAACTCTGGTCGAAGCTGGGCAAATAGGTTGGGTGGCCCATTCCCTTCCTACACCGAAGTATGGGACGAGTCACTCTCCCCCTTGTCTCGCTCCCAGGCTCCAGCCATGCCCATGGGAGGCAGAGCTTTCATTTCAGACTTGTGACCCCATGATAATAATATTCGCCTGAATATTTGATGCAAATCTGTCATGCCATTCGTCTGAAATTATAAAATATTTATGATTTATCAAGAATAAATCGCGCCCGATTGCCGTGGCCCGACCCCATTTGCATCATTAGAACCCCCTTGTGGTAATAATTCTGGATGACACTATCATTCCAGCTGCTTAAATCTTAAAGCCATTATGCCTCAGGGAGGTTTTTTGTCTCTATTCTTTAATGATACTTTTGCATTTAAGCACCTTATTTAATTCAAAGCATTTGTCGATATCCCCGATAATTAAGTAAGGTGTCCCCCGAACTCCAACTATAAGTAAGGTGTCCCCCGAACGTCCCCGAACTAAGGTGTCCCCCGAACTTACCCACGCCCGGACCCCACGCCCGTTTAGCCATATCAATTAAAAAGTAACTAAAATTAGTTGCATTTTCATATAAATACTCCTATAATATCTAAAAAAGGATAAATATGAGTCGAAAAGAAAAACTTATTTCAAGGTTTCAACAACGCCCTAAAAATTTTACATGGGATGAATTGATAAGTTTGCTTAAATACATGGGATATCGAGAAATTAAAACTGGTAAAGCAGGTGGGTCTCGACGTCGATTTGTACATGATTCTGCTGCAACTATCACACTACACAAACCTCATCCTCAAAATATACTGAAACGATATGCTGTAGATCAGGTATTAGATATATTAAAACAGGAGGGAATGATATGAAAGATTTAATCCATTATAAAGACTATTATGGCTCAGTACATTATAGTGATGAAGATCAAGTTTTTTTTGGAAAGATTGAATACATCAAAAGTCTGGTAAATTATGAAGGTACTGATGTCAAAAGTTTAAAGCAGGCTTTCCAGGAGGCCGTTGATGATTATTTAGAACTTTGTCAAAGTGAAGGTACTAAACCAGATCAGTCTTTTCGGGGGAGTTTTAATGTCCGAACGGGATCTGAACTTCATCGGAAAGCTACTTTATATGCTAAAGAACAAGGTATGAATTTAAATAATGTCGTAATAAAAGCTCTTGAACAATTTTTATTAACCACAAATCGCACTTAACAATGGTGCCCCAGCTGACAATTACCGCGCTGTTCGATGCGCTAAATGCTGGGCCAGTCTTTGCTAAGGCTTCGCCCCGACATGCAAAAAGGTTGGGTAGCCCATTCTCATCCTATGCCGAGAATAGGGACGAGTCACTCTCCCCCTTGTCTCGCTCCCAGGCTCCAGCCTGGGGGTGTGTGCCGCATGGCTCCAGCCATGCCCATGGGAGACAGAGCTTTCATTTCAGACGTGTTGACCCCATGATAATAACATTCGTCTGAATATTTGATGCAATGTTGTCATGCCATTATGCTGAAATTATTGAATATTTATGATTTATCAAGAATAAAGATTTGACCCTAAGTTGCCTCTACTTTTTGATGACGAAGAACGCATCCCGCCCGATGATTTCATTCTTCAATTTAAAGCATTTTCCGATTTAAACAAAGACGATATACAAACTATAAAAGCGGTTATTGATGGAATAATACTTCGCCGTCAAGCCAGCAAATGGATCAACAAAGAATAAAAGGAACGTCTCTGTCCTCAGCCTACAGCCCATTTGGGCGGTCTTTAAGGTCCTGCGGGCAGTGCCGCCGGGCTGATTTTATTCCCCCGCCCGCCCAGGGTGTAGAGTTTCGAGCAGCGGGGCTATCATGCTGCCTGCATCTTCTTACATAATTATAGCCAATTATTCGACGTTCGGCCTGTCATCCGGTTTGCATAAGCAAAAAACCGACCGCCAACCCGATCATCCAATAATCGAGATTATGTAATCAGTCGCAGGCATCACGCCAGCCCCTTTTCTCAGTGTTCAGAGGTGTGGCGGGTTGGAGGGTGTCGCATAAAGCCCGTCTGTTAGGATTCAAATAGTGTAACACCCCTGCTGCCAAAATACTGTAACGCCTTCAGGGGGGTATCCCGCAGCCGTACCCAGCCTTATTAATTCATAAAATACCCAGCCTATCCAGCCTTTTAGGGAGAATGGTAATTCTGAATTGAACTTGGATGGGACGTTACACTATTTTGCGAATTATCGCTGAAAATGCCGTTACACTATTTCAATGCTAACACCCGTCCGCCCCCAGGGGCTCCCTGAGTAAAAGAGTAATGTGGTGGTGTGTGAATCAAAAGCGAGGCAAAAAAAAAGCGGTTAAAAAGAAAAAGAGGGCTTTTATCTTTTAACCGCTTTTGGGATTTACATGGCTGAATGGGTTGTTGGTGTTGGGTTTCGTGCCTCAACCCAACGGACTATTTATGATTTTGGTCGAACCCATTCACTAAAAATTGTTAATATTTCTTCTAAATTCTTTACGCCGCCTCTCCCCTTAAATACTTTATTTTCAATACGGCATGTTATCCAATTGTTGTCATCTCTCTCGATTCTGATCTCCTCAAAAGAGTAACTTTCTAGATTTGTATCTGCTATATCAATATCAACTAACCAGCCAGGATTATCCAAAGTTTCAATCTTTATTTGATAAGTGTGCTCCCAGTCATCATTACAGCATTCTTCAAAATAATCTTGTAGCCATTTAATAATGTTCATAATTTTATCTACTTATTTATAATTTTTTTGGAATTTCATCTGGCATTGCAGGCCTTACCCCACCTGGGATATCTTTTCCATGCACATGAGGAGTCAGAATATCTTGCCCTGTAATCTTATTAGCATGAGGCCCTCCAGTTATATCAACACGTTTTGAGGGTTCAAAACCACTTGGACTTTTAGGATTTGATGTATAAGTTTCGTAACCTTTGACATCTCCCCATTCACCTTTT
>Ga0180007_10002215_pt1 | contig 23699 bp, 34 predicted proteins | sample MM_PC_MetaG_FD_121122 | JGI IMG/M metagenome (GOLD analysis project Ga0180007, IMG submission 121122) | Groundwater microbial communities from the Aspo Hard Rock Laboratory (HRL) deep subsurface site, Sweden - MM_PC_MetaG | ecosystem: Environmental > Aquatic > Deep subsurface > Groundwater... | reverse complement strand
TGGTCGGGTAAACAAACAATGACTTTGGCTCAGAGATTATATGAACAAGGCTTGATTACCTATCACCGAACTGATTCGGTGTATTTATCGGATAAGGCAGTGGGAGAATTTAGAAATTTTATTGAAAAGGAATATGGTAGTGAGTATTTATCGCCTACTGTTCGGGTATATAAAAATAATTCTAAAAATGCCCAAGAGGCACACGAGGCAATTAGACCAACTAAGGTGGCAGAGGTGGAACCTAGAAATCTGGACAGCAAAGAACTGAAACTGTATCAATTGATTTGGAAGAGGGCAGTGGCAACTCAGGGGGCAGTGGCCAAGATGGAGAGTAATAGTGTGGAGCTGATTAATAATGAAGCATTATTTAAAGCCAATGGTTTAAGGGTTGTCTTTGATGGTTTTTACCGAATTTCAGGTGAAAAACATGAGGATCAATTGTTGCCAGAACTAAAAGTTGATGAGAAAATTGCAGCGAAGAAAATTAATGTAACGGAAACCGAAACAAATCCGATGCCGAGGTATTCTGATGCTTCCTTGGTGGCGGCGATGGAAAAACAAGGAATTGGTAGACCGTCGACATATGCACCGATTATTTCAACGATTATCAATCGACAGTACGTGGATCGAGAAGAGGGTAGGTTTAAACCGACGAGCTTAGGTATAGCGGCGAATGAGTTTTTAACAAAGAATTTTCCCAAGGTTTTGTCATTGCCTTTTACAGCAGAGATGGAAACAGATTTGGATAAGGTGGCTTTGGGGAAGGCAGATTGGAGAAAAATGATGAAGGATTTTTGGAAGGGTTTTGAAAAAGAGTTGAAAAATGTGGAAGATCACGCGGAAAGAGTTAAGGTGGCGGTGGAAAAAACAGGGGAAAAGTGCCCCTTATGTAAAGAAGGGGATTTGGTGATTAGGGTGGGGAGATTTGGAAAATTTATATCCTGTTCTTTGTTCCCAGATTGTAAATATACGGCACCGTTTAGGGAAATGGCGGGATTTGCCTGTCCGGAATGTGGAAAGGAAGGGGTAATTAAGAAAACGAAGAGTGGAAAAAAGTTTTTTGGATGTAGTGATTACCCGAAATGTAAGTGGGCTAGCTGGAAAAAGCCGTAGTTAAGGACGTTTTGGTGGTGTTGGTCGTTTTCCTTTTGAAGTACCAGCTCTTTGGCGAACATCAAGAAAGGTAACATCTCCGATGGGTTTTGGTTCAGATGCCATGTGAGTTGGAATTTTGAGGAGGTTTTCCTCAATGCGTTCATGCCTGGCAACCGGAGTTTCGGCTTGAGTTTGAGGCTGAGCGGGAAAACGATTACTTCTTTTCTCTGTTCTTTGTCTAAGCTGTTCTTGACTGGTTCTGGGAGGCATAGGTTTATTTTTCTTTAATAATTAGGGATTGGCGAGATTGGACGGGGGTGATAGGGTCAGGAGTGTAGGCTTGACCAAATTCGTCACGAAGATTATTTCGGCCTGCTGGTGTTTCTTTGTAAAAAAATGATTGTTCTTTAGACATATGTTTTGTTATGGGTTAATGAATAATATTTAAGCTAAGATAGAAGCAATAAAGTCTACTTTACCGTATGTAGCCTGATTGAGCATGGAGTCGGCTTGATTAAGTCGAGGAATGAATCTAGCTTCTATAATATCTCGCCTTAATTCGGGCATATTGGCTGTATCGGTTGGTTTATGTCCTATAGTTTCTTTTGACATTTTATTTTAATAAATAATGTTTAATTAATATAACTATAGGACTGTCTTATAATGCTGTCAAGGGGCAAATTGAACTTAAAATCAAAGCGAGGGTGGAAATGGATTGAGGGAGTGGCAAGATTACTTTCGAGATTCTGCCTCTGCAGAGGTTACTCTTTGACAGGTTGGGGATCCGGGAGAAATTTTAGTGTGTTCAGTTCTTGAAACTTGACGACATGCTGGTTGAGAGGTGCAGTCCTGACATGCTTCTTTACTATCGACGATGTATCCACCTGTTTGATAAATTCTTTGTAATGCTTCTACTATCGATAAGGCCATACTTATATATAAGAAATAAGTAATGGATGAGTGTAGCAAGAGTGAGATATCTAATTCAATAGCTGTGATCTTGAGCACAAAAAGGTTAGAATAAGGAGTTTGAGGTTAATTATCGTGAGTTGCGAGGTCGAGGGCTTTGCCGACTAGTTCAGGGTTTGGTTCGCCGAGACTTTTTTTGAAGTTTTTAAGCATTTCTGGTGAAGGATTTAGGATTTTGGGGTTAATTTCATTGGTTCTTTTTTGTTGTGTGAGAATGTGGGCGGTGATACCGATGATGGATGAATTGGGATGTTGTCGAATTATCGATTGTTGTTGAAAAAAAAGTTCTGGGTCTTCTGATCTATCGAATGTGAGTATCTGACTTGCTTTGTCTTCGATTTGCTCTAGGGTTTGGTTGGGGTAAATTGACTCTAGGTATGAATATAGTCCCCAAAAGGCACATTCAACTTTGGAGGCGACATTTATTTTATTTACATGTTGTTCAACGACGGCGGAGGCATTGGCAACGGCGTTAAATTGATGCCTTTTTCTAAGTGTTTCTTCCGTTTTTACTTCTTGTCTAAGTTCGTTGACGATATTAACAGGTTCTGTGTCTGGCATTAGCTATTTTACTTTACCCCAACGTTCTTGGGAAGTGCGAATTAGTTTGTCGCGACCCTGGTTTTTACAGGAAAGAGGTGAGAGAGTGGTGGCGTAAAAAGGATTTTGGGTTTCGGAATCGATACTAAGTTTGCAAATAATCTGGTATTTTCCAATTTTTACTAGGTCTTCGGGGGGGAATTTTGGGCCAAATTCTTTGCTGAGAAGATAAGCATCTTGATTGCCGACGACAAAGGAGAGGAGGGAGCCAACGTTTCCAAATAGAGCATCTTGGATAGGACGATCAAGCTGGGCCATATATTGATTGGCGACAATAAGGTTTAGTTTAAATTTCCGAGCTTCAGAGAGGATTTTGATGAAGGCTTCGGTGGCAAAGTTTTGGAATTCGTCGACATAAAGATAAAAATCAGAACGTTCTGACTCGCCTTGGAAAACGCGGTTCATAGCAGAAAGCTGGATTTGAGTAATTAACATGGCGCCGAGAAGAGCAGAGTTATCTTCACCTAATTTTCCGGTGGAAAGATCGGCGATAAGGATTTTCTTCTCGTTCATAATGTCTTCGATACGAATCTTTGATTTGGGGTGGGCAATGGTGTTTCTAATATTGGTGGAGGAAATAAACTGACCAACTTTGTTGAGAATGGGAGAAATAGCTTCATTTTGGAATTTGGCATCCATCCGGTCATATTCATTAATCCAGAAATTTTTTAGGGTTTGGTTTTTGAGGCCGGCGACAACCTGATTACGATATTCTTTGTGAGTTAATATTTCAACAACATGAGTTAGATCTGAGCCAGGTGTATTGACGAGGGTTAAAACTGCATTGCGAAGAATGTGTTCTAGACGGGGTCCCCAGGAGACATTGCCGTAAAGTTTCTTAAAAATTGAGATGACGCCAGAGGCAACAAGCTCTTTTTGAGACTCGTTTTGGGCTTCAAGGACATTGAGAGGATAAACATAATCTGGATCTGCAGGATTGAAATAACAACAATCATTGATACGAGAGGCGGGAATGTAGTCGAGAATAGTGTTGCACAAATCGCCATGTGGATCGATAACGGCGACACCTCGACCTTTACGAATATCGTCGATGGCCATGTTGGCAATGAGGGTGGTTTTTCCGGTACCAGATTTTCCGATAATGTAGGTGTGGCGGCGGCGATCCTCACCTTCTTTGATGCCAAAGATGGTATCTTGATTATGAAATTCGGTTTTGGCAAAAAAGGTGATTTTCTCCTTGGCGGCGTCGTCGAGATTAGTAGCGGCAGGAAGGTTTTCGGGAGGGTCAGAGAAAAGATTTTTGCCCCAGGCGATGTTGGGGAGCTTGGTGAGCGAGGTGGGAAAATGCCAAAGAGCAGAAAGTTCCTCAACATTCAAAATTTGTGTCGAAAGACCGGGTAAAAAAGATCGATGAAAAATTGATTTTTTGAGGTTTCTTTTGTATAGAAAGGAGGGGGAAGAGGGCTTGATAAAGTTGCCTCTGGGGGAGGTGTAGATACCAAAAGAGGAAGAAATGGAGTTTAATAGCGAAGGGTTGTTACTAAGAAGATTTATCTGGGTTAATAGACCAGGGTATTGAATTTTGGTTTCGAAAACTTGTTTGTCGGGATGGGCTTGGCGAAAACCTTTTTCCTTGTCGACAACAATGCCGTTTTGAATGACGGAGATAATTGACGATTGCCAATTTTTTGGAGGGGCGGAAAGGAGAATTTGGTAAACAAAAAAATCTTGGGATTGGGCGGAGCGAGCCAGGGGAGAAAGAACTGAGGCCAGGGGGTCGGTGTCACGAAAATCACGGTTGGTTTTGAGGGGGTAGGTATAGGGACGGGCAAGAGTTAATTGGCTCATGGATAATTCGTTTGTAAACGAATTTTTGCGGTGCTCGCTACCTACGGGCTTGGCTACGCCTTCGCGTTCGCTGTGCTCCGAAAAATTGTTTACTCCGCTTTTATCCACTAATCTATCTAAATAGTCTTTTGATTCTTTGGTGATGGCGGTGGGGTATTGGGCGAGGATTTGAGCACGAAAAAACTCGAAATTGGCGGCGGGAATGGTGACATAGAAATGAATTTGTCCATCGAGAAGAACGATTTCTAAGGAGGTGATGGTTGTTTTTTTGCCAAAGATACGGTTGAAAAATGATTTGTGGCTCATTTGGACAAAGTTGCTTAGAAGAGAAGACATGGACTCGGGAGTGAACTCGTTTTCTTGAGGTAGACGGATTTCTAAAATTTTCCAAAGCGAAGCAATATCAGACATAGAAACATTATATAGTGATTTTAGGGCGCTGGCTAGCAGCGCCCCTACAGAAGGGCTATTGTAAAAACGTTACGAAAATGTTATATTAATGTTATGTTTATACCAAGCAAAGATAATATAAGTACAGTAACTGATATGCGGGTTGACGCTATCAGCTTTTTAAAAGATGTTCAGAAAAAAGGTATGAAGTATATCTTTCAGAGATCTGAACCGCAGGCGGTGGTGTTGAGTATGAAGGAATTTAAAACTATCTTAGAAAAGCTGGAGGATTGGGAGGATCAACAGTTGGTTTATAAGTTGGAAAAAGAAGGCAGAGGTAAAGGTTTTACCAGTTTGGAAGATTTGGCTAGAGAATATGAAGTTAAACTTTGAAATAGGTTTTTCTGATGAGGCAAAAAAGGATTTTAAAAAACTATCAAAAAAAGATGCCGAAAGAATTTTTCTTAAAGCTAGTTTGTTGAACAACTATCTGAACAATAACAATGTTAAAAAACTAAGTGGTGAACTGGGGGATTATTTCAGATTGAGAATGGGTAAGTTGAGATTGATTTTTGAGGTGGATAACAAGGCAAGGAGAATTAAGGTTGTAGAGGTGGCTTTTCGAAAAGAGGTATATAGATAAAAAGCGGACGGGTGCGTGATAGAGTAGCAACATAGAATCAAGAATTAATAAACGACTGTCTCAGTTGAATTGTCAGGATTGTAACGAAATTGGAGTTGAAGAGAAGGGGAGGGTTTATTTGTGTTTAAATGGAATTGTTCCAAAAGAAAATAGAAATCGATTTGTCAGATATGCCTATCCGGAGATGGAAGCAATGCCAGTAGCCGTGTTGTGTCATGATCATGCCATAAGAAGACGGAGATTACCGATTGAAGAAGGAAGCTTGGAAAATCAAGAATGGTTGCTAAGGGTAGATGTAGCGGGAATGTTGAGACGGAGACAAGAAAAAGAGGAAGTAGTTGTTGGGGAAGAGAGTTTGTTACTAAAGAGACTTGGTCGGGTTTATCACAAGTAAAGCATAAAAATGTGTGCAATAAATGTGTATTTGACTCCTTGATATTATAAGACATTGTGATAGACTGAGAAGTATCTTACAAGACTGCGGTGAGATACATAGCAATCACATTGGCGGGAAGTAAGAGTACTTTAAAAACCTGCGAAATATTTGTGATTGAGTGGGCCCGATGAGAGCACAATTGAAAGATTGTGAACTGATTGGGTTCTACTCAATGTGAGTGGATTAAATAATACTTGCCCACAAGAAAAGGATAATAGCATGTGTTCAAAGGATGGTAATCTTAGGAGAATCAGAGTATTGGAACAGAAACAAAAGAAGCTGGCACGGGCTGGAAAGTCGTTATCAGATGCCGAATTGAAAGAATTGCACAATCGAAAACTAGATGCTGGGAAGGTACGATGATGACAAAAAATAAAACTCCTGGAAAACCAGATCAATGTCCGTTAAATAATTGTTCTGGGTGTAAATTTTTTCAAAGCTGCAGAGAAAAGATGCTAGCAAAAACCAAAGAATCGGATATCTCTCTTGAAGTTCAAGAGAGAGAATTAGGATTGTCGAGGATTGCCGGCGCCGGCGATCCTGACTAAGTATATCGGTGAGGTGGGGGGGTATTTATACCCCTCCACCAAACGGCCAAGGGCAAAAACAAAAAAAACAAACACACACAAAAAACAAATATTTCGCAGGCATCATTAAAATTTTGATTATAAGTTTAAGAAAATTAATGACAATTTTTAAAATTGAAGGAAAAAGGGCGGGAAGAAATGGAACTGGCTGGAGCGAAGTCTTGAGTAATCAGGATGAGGTAATGAAGCCAAGAAAAAATGGATTTTTAGGTAGAATTTCTGAAGCTGTTGATGTGGTTGTGGCAACAGAGAGAGTTAAACAGGCAGTTATTGATAAAGAAGTAAGGAGAAGAAGTAGGTAAGATATAATATAAGTATGAGAAAACAAGAAGAACAGCCAAGATTGTTTGATTGTGAAGTAGATGAAACTGCTCATCTGACAGAGGGAGGGAAATTGAAGGCAAGGCATACAGGAAGAGATACGGGGGAGGATTGTCACCATGAACAAACTGAGATTACAGGGGGTTGGAATGTGGCAGGAATAACTAAGGCACAACCGACAGGGGATAGGAAATAAACTAGCTTATAATAAAAAAATATAGTTGACAAATGATGTGCTTTGAGGTATAAAGAAGCATTAGAATTTTGATAATTAATGGCTTATAGACGTGGACATGAATCAGCTCCTGAAAGTGGTTGGGAAATTTCTAGTCAGAAGAAACTTGGAGAGATAACTGCAAAGATTCCTGGGGAAGATTTGGTGCATTTATCAAAAATAAATCCATTTTTAAGAAGTGATTTCAAGAAATTATCACCATTGGGTGAGTATGTGGAAAGGGCTCGTTTTGGTATTGGGAGAAAAATTAGGGATTTGCCAGTGGAAACAAAGAATTGGTTGGAAAATGGAAAGAATGTGTTTGGTGCTTTGTGGGAGGGTGTTGGAAAAAGCAAAGAAGGAAAAAGATTAGGGTTTGTAGATAAAGTCTTTGGGGTGGAAATGATATCTACGGGAATCGAGCTACCAATAGAATCTCCCAGTGGGGGGAAGGTGTGTTTGGCAGGTGTTCGGGTAGTGCCGAGAGGGTATATTAGAGAACAAAAAAAGGGCCCACAATTGGCAAAGGATGATTCCAAAACAAGACAAAGACAATCGTGGAAAGGAGTGTATCCTGCTTACGAAGATTTTTCAGGAAGGCAAATTTCATTTCCAGGAGCTATTTTGCCTGTAATTTTTGATAAAGGAGGTGAGATTAGTTTGAATGAAGAAGCGATTGGGTTAGTCGAGAAGGTAAGCAAGGGGATGAAAGAAATTGCCATGACAATGACAATTCCGGCGAAAGACATTAAGTTATCTGAAAAGATGGTGAATAAATTGGAGGAGGATAAAGGGAGATTTGTGGCTGAAATGGTTATTCGTCGACCCAAACAAAAAAGTCGGAAAAGAGTTTTTGGTGAAACAACTGATTTGTTTAGGGGGCAAACAAACTCTGAGGGAATGACCAGGATAGAGATTAACGACTTTAGAAAGTATGGAGATGACGGAGTAATGATAGATTTGATGTATTGGATTATGGGGGGTAAGATAGGAAGTCATGAGGTGGTTTTGTACAATGGTAATGAGGAAACGGTTGGGGAGATACTTCAGCACATAACATATGAAATGGGAACTACAATTTCTAGAAATTTGGTGAGTATTGATAATGGTTCAAAAAAGGTGGGAACTTTGTTGATAGAAAGCATGAGGAAATCGAGGAGATTTAATCGGGAGGAAATGGATATTTACGAAAAGACAATAAAAAATCTGATGAGTATTTGGCCGGCGATGTATTTGAAATATGTTGAAGAATATTACCTAAATCCAATGCGACATTTTTTGTCGTAAAAGGTATATATATTTACCCTATATAAAATATGTATTGTATTGACAAGCAAGTAAGGCTGATGTATAAACAGTCACTTATATATATTTGTTGTGTGTTATGAATAGAGAAGTTGCGGTTCAGAGGAAGAAGGTAGAAAGACCTGAGGCTATGGCGGGTATATTGGCTGTTTTTTTGGCTAATAACCCTATTTTTAAAGAGTCAGGAAATGGTAATGTTTTGCCGGTAAAGATTGGAGCAAAAGATTTGTACAAAGGAGATTTTGACAAGACTGTGGAGAGATGGGTAGAAGGGGGAATGGATTTGGCAGGCAAGAAAGAAAGGTATGTTGACGAAAGCACGAAAATGTTTAGTCAGGCATTTTTAGGGATAGAAAATGGAGCAAGAGAGGAAAAACTTTGTCCAGAGTTAGCGCGTGCAGGTTTGTCACATTTTAGAGTTGGTGGAAGGGTTTATGAGATGGTGCAGTATCTTCACACTGAACCAATTCCTGGGAAATTGATCTTTGCGGAAGTAGCTTTGAAACCAGTTGGAGGTGATGTGAGGGCTGTAGGGAATTCGTCGTTTTTGGTGGCAATGGCCAAGAATGTGTATGAGAGCTGCACATCGACTGTTGTGGGAGTGAAGGTATCTATGTCGGATGTGCCAAAGCCTAGGGTGCAAACAGATGCTGAAAAATTTAGAGAATACAAAAGGCTTCACCCGGAAATATTAATGTATCCGGATCCACCATTGGGTGCGGTGCTTGATAAAAATGGAAGGATTTCACGCGACCAGGCTGAGGGAATAAAAAAACAGTTAAATGCTTGTCTTGAGGGGTTAACTGCTTTAAGTAACGGAGTAAAATTTTCTAGATTAGTTTCTGGAGGCGAAAGTTTATCGGTGGTGGGGCGAACACAATACAATACAAGGTCAGAGAGTAAGGATGAACTTGTAGCTGTTAGACATGGGAAAAAGACGCGCTACTCTGAAAAAAGAGTAAGCACTGAAACAATAACGAGGGATGAGCTGACAAAAGAAACAGAAAGGGTGGCTAAGGTAAAAGTAGAGGATAGTGTCTTGTTGTTGATAAATGAAGGATTATCTTTAGATGATAGAATTCCGGTTAGTCAGGATAAAAATATGTCGGTACGAGAAATTTTGAAGGAAAGATTGACTGAGATTGAAAAAATTGGAGCTATGGCAGTAAATAAAGTGACGGAGGAGGTTGGAAAACAAATTGAAAGACAGATTAAGCAATTGAAAAAAATGGGTGTTGCCGGTCCTGAGTTGGAGATGGCAAAAGGACAATTATATTTGGCAGGGGCTTTTTGGCCATTGGTGATGAGACAACACGTGAGGAATACTTATCTTGGTCCGATAAACGCAGCCTTGGGACAATAGATATAAGAAAATCTTATAAAGATATTAAAACAGGACAAAAAAGCTTGACTTATACACATTTGTGATGTATATTTCTCTATGTTTCAGAAAGAGGCATTAAGCCCATGTATGAAACAATTTGAGGCCTTTAATAAAACCCGATAAAGCTTCGGGTCAAGTTGAGGCCTTTTTTTGGTCTTTGGCGAAAGCCAAAGAGCACTTTAACAAGTCAGAGAAGAAAAGGTTGGCATGAATCAGTTTTGAAATAACCAAGATTGATTCATGTCAACCAATTCGGGTTGCGTGTAAAAGAAAGGAGGAAAACCATGGTGGTTTTCTTGAACATCTTACAGGGATTAATTTCCCTGTTGGTTGTTATCGGCGCCCTTACGGGATGGCCGGTTTGGTTTACAATTATTGGATTGATCGGCACGTTGGCGATCAGTTTGGTGATTGTTTTACTCCGTGAGGAGTCCGGAAAGGACCCTCTCAGGGAAATAATTGAGGGGGTAAGTGGATTTGTTTTCGGGATTGGAGGACTGCTTTTTTGGTCCTTTTCTGTCGACAACCCGTCGTTGATCGATGAAACCCCCTGGGGTTTTGTCTTTACGGCGGCGCCGTCATTTATCTTCAATCTCGGGCCATACCTGGCCTGGGTGTTGAAGGTTTTTGCCACCGCCTTAGATTGGGCGGCGGCCGCTCTGGAGTGGGTGGCCGGATGGGAGGTTGGAGGGGGGTAAAACCCCCTCCCAGGGGCTGAAGGCCAAAAAAAACAAAAAAACACCCCCCAAACCCCACACCCCGATCTTCTCTGACTTGCATTTATAAAATAAAAATTAAAGTTTTAAATAAAATATGACAAACACAAAAGAAGGAAATGTGGGAGGTGTGTTTCAGATGCCGGATAATGTGGCTTTGCCAGAGGTTAAAGAGGGAGGTTTGTCATTATTTACTGTTCCTGAGCCAGTTGTTGTTGAAACTAAGGCAGATATCGGATGGCTGTATGATCCAGAAGCGTATTTGCCACCAGAAATAAAAGAACAAATATTTAGAAGTGAAAAACCGCCAGAGAAGGCATTGTTGGAAATTGCTCCTTCAAATTTTCCAGCTGTTTTGGTAAAAATGGCAACAATAAATCATGCTCCGCCAGAGGTCGATTTTAGTGGTCATAATGAAATTTGGGGAACATTAGAGAACGAAACGCATAAGAGTTTGGCTGAAGTTGCACCAGAGGTTAGAGAGGCGGTTGCGGAGTTGACAAAGAATATTTCATTACCTCAACAAAATTATTGGGAAGGAGATTATGTTGAATTTGGTCCCGTAAGAGCGGTGGAAATAAATACGGCTCCAATTAGACAAGTTTTTTGGGAAAGTGAAGCTGGTGAGTCTATTCAGCAATATAGACCTGAAAAAAAAGGTTTTGCCAGAGTGTTGGATGATTTGTTTTTTGATCCAGTGTTGTGGCAGGTAAATTTGCCAGGTTTTGAAGCAATTAACCAATTGGCTGCAGCTTCAGTTGAGGCGATGGTGGAAGCAGAGTTGTTGTCGGGGATAAGTTCGGTTTTATCCCGAGATCAAGCAAAAAAGGTTATGTTGGAAGAGGGAAAAAATGGTTCTCCCGAAAAATGGTTGGCTGAGCAGATAGTTAGAAACAATAGAAGTAGATCGGCTTTGAAGTCAGTGGCCCTACGATCGCAGATGTTGGTTGGAAGACTAGCCATTATGAAAGGGATAACTGAGAATGCTATTCCCGGTAGATCACTAATATTTTTGGCGCATTGTGTTGATTTGTTTCATGTTGGAGGAATTGCGACGGCGGGAAGGAAAGTTGAAAGACAATTGGGTGCTTTGACAGAAGGTAGAAATTGGAAAAAGGGTTTTGCTTCTATGGCAAAAGAGCAAGAGGAATTAGAAAAATTAATTAACAATTATAATTTTAATTAAAAAATATGGGAAGAAACAAAATTGAAAGTGGTGGAAAAGGGGAAAATCAAATTCAAAATGAAGTGTATAGGGGTATTGAGATTGCACAACCAGAAATATATCAACTTGTTCAGTCAACAATAGGTGCAAATAAACCATTAAAAGATTCAATTAGGAGAGGAAAAGGGGTTGGGCTTAGTGATAATCGAATCATTCCAACAGAAAGCGGCGTGGGAGGGAGTATTCCGGTTAAGGCAATTGCCCAGGCGGCAGAATTAGCGACCTTTTCACAAATACAAGCGGTTCAAGGGATGAATATATTTAGAAGTGCTCTTTTTCCCAGTGATGGTAAGATGGGGAGTGTTGATAGGCCGGAAGAATGGATGAATGATCAGTTTTTGAGTAATTTGACAAGAGGGGCCGTTGGGTTATGGGAGGCGATTAACGGACTTGATGTTTCGGGATTAAGGGCAAGATTTAATAAAGAAACTAGAGAAAAAAGTAAGACAATGGCTTTGTTTATTTCAGGAATGGAAGTAATTCGTGAACCAATAAATGACGGGTTGGCGGCGGCAAGAATAATGCCACAGTTGAGAGATAATGCTATTAAGGCAAGAGAAATGTTTGAAAAAAATGCTTCTAATAACCAGTTGGTTATTTTAAAAATGGAGGAGTTGAAAGGTAAACTTCAAGAAGCACAAAGAGTGACTAAAGAAGGTGTTCCGGGTGTGAACAAAGCATTGGAAGAGTTGGCAGAAAGATTGAAAAAGTTTTCAAATACAACTGACCCGAGAGATTTGATGTCCCTTGAAGAATTACAGAAGGTCGACAGGATGGTTAATAGTGTTTCGGAAAGTTATCGAATAAGACAGACCTTGCCTGGGGTTATTACTGTTGCGGGTAATGTTTTGATGGCTGGGTGGGGGAATCAACCCTTGATGGCTGAGGCATATTCTTCGGCTCAGGTGGCCTTGTTATCAGCATTTTCCCTGGAGTTGAATGCACATACGGCTGCCTCGAAATTTTTGGGTGGGATCATGACTTTGGCTTCTGAGTCTCAAAGAAAAATATTGGGCGAAAGTTCAGCAAGAGAATTTGCTTCTACCAAGGCAGCGTTTGCTCGAATTGTAGGGGATATACCTAATTCGATTACGAGTAAGCCTTTATCTCCGGATCAAATTGGAAACTCTCCCGAAAAAATAGTTGAAGGTAAGTTTATTGAAAAAAGATAAATATATGAACTATGGATATCGTGAAGGATATGTGACAATACCAAAATCGACGGCGGATGAAGTGGTGGGGCATTTGAATAATATGAGTTCAAGACATGGGACCATAGATGAGGTATGGGCGGGGGAATGTCCTGTTAGAAAAGCGCAGAGTGGGTTGGTGTGTCCGGATATTGGAGAAGAGATTCCGAAGTGTGGGAGATGTGATTATAGTGGTATAACTTTTAATTTAATGGAAGAACGAATAGTTAAACATTTTCACCGAATTGGAGCAAGGGTGGACATTACCTTGCGTAACACGGTAAATGGCGTTGATAGAGTGTTAGGCATTGAAATACCACAGAAAGGACTTAGGATTTTGATGGTGCAAGGGCCTGGATCCGGGGTTCCTGATGATAGGTTCACTGCACCGTATTGTATTGCAATTGACGGAAACGTGGGGAAAAAGGGCTTTCCTTTTGTGGAATCTACAAATAGAGGAAGGAAAAAAGAAGCAAAGGCAAAAGGAAAGAAAAAATTTTATTATAGATTATTGAAAAAATAACAATATGGGTAAGGGTGAAAATGTTTGTAATACATGCGGTAGGCCCTATGGAAATTGTGACATTGATTTTCACAATAGAGTCTTAAATACTAGACATCCGAAAACTCGATTTGACTTTGGTCAGCCAATATTATCATCTATGAGTACAGCGGAAGTGTCTGTATGTCCCAAGATGTCAGAGCCGATGTTTCTTGATGGTGATTGGCATGTTGAATTAGCAAAAATTGTCCCCATTAAGAGACGGTTTTCGTGATATAGGTAGTTTTTGTTAAGGATATTTTAGAGGTGATTTTAATGCTATAATCCCTTTGTACTTTTGAAAATCTGAAATGGTTTTTTGACCACATTCCCCCTTAGCTCAGTGGTAGAGCGCTCGCCTGTTAAGCGATTGGTCCTAAGTTCGAATCTTAGAGGGGGAGCACTGTTGAATTTTTTGGTCGATTTGCGATTATAAAATACGGTTTCTTCCAGTCCCATAGGGCTTTTCCGTCTTTCCACTCCAAGTTCTCACAAAAAATATCAACCATTTCTCTTTTGTTCTCTGGTAATGCTAGTCTCAACTTTTTAGTGACATATTTAATGTTGTCGAGGAATTGATACATAAGTTCGTCGAGTTCGTTTACGATATTCTCACATTTAATAATCGTGTTTCGATACGAGGCTTCTTTACGACGGCTATCTTCCATAAGTCGGTCATAATCTATTTTTGTATATTCGTTCGCTGAAAATCGTCTACCTACATTTATTTGGGTATTTTGCTCTGCCGAAATCTTTTCTCCTATCATTCGAATTTGTTTCTTAATATCGAGTTTTTGAGGTTGATTTATTTCAGCGACATATTCTCGTGCTGCTTTCCAAGTATCTTGATCTATTTCTATGTTTTCAAAAGCGGTCATTAGACTGTCTTCAAGTTGTTTTTCGGGGATATAAGTAATTCGAGCAATATCTTTACAAGGGGTTTTCCGTTTACCACACCGGTAATAAGTAATTCCTTTCTTGTGTGTTCCTGAAAGCATTCCACCACATAGGCCACACTTAAACATTCCCGAATATGCGTAATCTAGGTGGGTAGTTTTTGGGTGTTCGTGGTCGGTAATAATTTCTTGTACACGATAAAAAAGTGGAGTGTCTATTAAATGTTTATATTCACCTACAATTCTTTCTCCGTCGCTTTCAAAAATACCTGTGTATTGAACGTCACTCAATCTATTTCTCCAAGTGTTTTTAGAAATTTTTCCAATAATAGTTTTCTTGTTAATTGATTTAAGTCCGATATTAAAAGCATAATCTGCTATTTGATCAAAAGTGTATTTTCCTGTTGCGAATTGTTCAAAGACTTGTCTAACTAATGGCCCTTTTTTGGGATCAATAATCCATTTTTTTTGCCCAATTTTTCCTTCGGTAAAGTAACCTAGTATTGCAGGTCTTGCAGGGTGTTTCATTACCCTTGCTTTTGATTTCATACCCTCTATCGTTCTGTATCCCGTATCGTCGCTTGATTTCTTTGACATAGCAAATTCAATAGCGACCATTAACTGATCTCCGGAAGAATCAGTAAATACTTTTGTGGGAGTATAAATTCTTTTAATTGTTCCGTTTTGTAAATACCACAGAATCATTCCACCGTCGGCAAAGTTTCGTGCCAGACGGCTAATTTCAGTACACACAATGCCGTCGATCTCGTCTTTATGGTCTTTTAAGTAGTCGAGCATTTTAGCAAAGTCGTCGCGCACGAATGCCTCGTATCCGGTTTTAGTGTCTTCAAAAATTGGCCCTGCCAGTTCAAGTTTATATTTCTTTATTGCTTCTTTAACAAAATCATTTTGATATTCAAGAGAATTTAACTGCTTTTTAGCCTCACCTTCTTTATTATCTTCCGACGATTTTCGGATATAAGCTACAACACGATTATATTTTGGTTCATTATCTTCCATATTTATCTTTGGTTACAGATTTATGAAATTTTCTAAATGTATCAAGTAAATCTTGTTTGGGATTATCTTTGTCAAAAACCTTCTTAAACTCTTTAATATCTGTCGTAATAATCCTTTTTTTATTTTTGATTATTATTTGGGCTTGGGGTTCGGTATAGATTTTCTGAACCACTTTTACAAATCGCTTGAAACTATTTACTAGAGGTGGAATATCTTTTTCGCCAAGTTTAGGATCGCGTTTTAACAAGTGCGATATAAATTTATTTTGCGCTGGTGATTGATTATTCATTTTTTTACCCTCTATATCCGTATTTTACCTCAATCGCAGTATAATTTACCTATAATGAATATCGTTAATGTAGACCTATTAGTGGAACTGGTAAATGACGAGGACAATTCAAATCCCTTTTTTAGTGAAGGTTGGAATTTTTCTGTAGATAGATACAATTTCAAAAAAGTATCAGATATCGAACTAGAGGTATCGTTTAGTTTTGAAGCAACTCTAACAGATAAAAATGAGAAGGGTAATTTGGTGCAAGAAATACCTTCAAAAGAGACCGAAGAATTTCAAAAATATGAAGAGGAGTTAAATACAATTCTTGACCTTATATCGCTTACAACTTCGAGGGGAATACGTATAAAAAGTGGTAGTTATCAATTAAGTGCACTAGGTATTGGTGGAAGTAATAGATTATCAAACAAGATCCCGGTTTCATTAAGAGATCCAGTAGCTCTACAAAAGCAGTACGATACTGTTAAAAAAGACAATAACGCTCGTTTGATAAGTGGATTAAGATCGTATCGACTATTTGAGTCTTATGAAGATCCGGGAGATCGAATTACTAAACTTTGGTCAATTATCGAGAGGGTTCTTGGTGACGAAGGTGGCAAAATACTTTCAGAAGATAAAGTAAAGGAACTTAGTTCTATTATTGAAAAGTGGACAGATTTAACTAAGGAAGAAAAATATAGACTTATTGGAAGGTTAAAGGATACCCACAAGAAGAGCTTACTAGATTCTTTAGCAGAAGGACTTGATTTAATGACTGCGGAAGGGATTTTGTCAGTGGCAGATAAAAAGAAAATGCTTAGTGCGTGGCATAAAAAAAGAAGTACACCAGTACACGGTGCCATTCTCCCTAAAAGGGAAGAAGAAGTTGTAGAAACACTTTGGGAAATGGAATCCACTGTAGAAGGCATATTACACAGCCGAGTAACGCCAAAAATGATATTTTACGTTGTATTTAATAAAAACCACGTTGATAAAGACTTTTATGAAAGACAAGGTGAGTTGCTTAGTAAACTAAAAAATGATATTTGTGCCTTAGCCTATGACAATAAAGAGTTTGAATACTTCAAAGGAACCCTTGCCAGCATTCTAACAAACAACGACTTTGTTTTATATTTTGTAACCCACGATAAAGTGTATGAAGTCAAAAGAGACAGTTTCAAGGAAGCAAATTTGTTGGAATTAGACGAATACATAATGAAGTTAGTCGGTGTCTTACAAATAAAAATAAACAATATCAAGTAAGCGCTTTGTTAATTAAAAATAATCTATCAATTTCTTGGATTAGTTCTGGTGATAATTCTTGACGTTCTTCTCTAGTAGTTAATCGATTAGGTAGAACAGTGTTGGGTAATCCAAGAACTATTCTTTCACCTTCAATGGCAATCTTAATGATTTTAGACACAATATACAATTTATGAACCTGTTTAAGTGATGGATCCTTATTGATCTCGTCGAGATAAATGTCTGTCAAATCTTGAATAGCTCTCCATTTGTCTAACTGGCTGGTTTCGGATTCTGCTATTTGGTTTGATTTATTCTCTAAAAATTTAGTTTTACCGTTTTCGTATAACTCTTGTCTAAGATTTATCCAATTCTCTTCCAATGCCTTTTGACCGACTTCGGTTTTACTTACCCCAAATCTTTTAGCGACGTCTTTGTAAGACGGTAACTTGTCATTGATCGTTTCACAATAGAATTGAAAAACTTCCGTCCAGTTTATTCCCTTTGGGCCACTACTACTCATAGTATTATTTTACTCTTTTTCCCGGTTTCGAAAGATAGAAAAAGGATCGATTTGTTGGGACTTAACTATTATTCACTTACGTATACAATTGGAGTAAAATACGACTATGAAGATATTTCTCGCTCCACGTTCAAACGAAACGTCATATAAGAATTTTTTAAGTACTATTGAAAACGGCGTAGACAAGTCAATTGTTGAACCGTTTTTAGACGACTCTGGTAAAAAGACTTTGGCTCCGAGCGACAAGATATTTGTTTGGGGAAATAAAGAAGCCAAAAAATCTTCTTGGGACAAAATGGAAGTTGACGATTTAGTACTTTTCTACAAAGGCCGTGAAGGTAATGAAAAAGAAGGAAAATTTTTATATGCAGGCAAACTTCTCTATAAGCAACACAGTAGAGATCTTGGTTTAGCATTGTGGCCTCCAAAGACAGGAGAAGAACCGTGGACTTGTGTCTTTTTCTTAAAGGATTTAAGACCAATATATATGCCAATGTCTGACATTCAACAGTTTGGAAAATACGAACCTTCGTTTGATCGAATTCAAGGTTTTATGCCTCTGAACGAAGAGGGGAATAAGGCCATATTAGATAAGTTTGGCAGTGCAGACGCTTTTTTAAGCCATTACAGTGTCACTGAGGATAAACCCTTAATTGAGAGTGATCTTGAAGAAAAGAATGAAATAACAGCTCACGCTGAGGCTGAAATGTTACTTCTAAAAATTGGAAGATTGCTTGGCTACGATACTTTTAGCCCAAATAAATCAAACGAGGCGTATGGGGAAAAACTCCAAGATTATATATCTCTAAAAGAACTTCCTACGAGGTTTTTGGGTGGCGATATTGTGAGATTAGTCTCTCAGGTTGACGTTATGTGGTTTAAGGACGAGGTGCCAAAATACGCTTTTGAAGTTGAACATAGCACTAAAATTAGTAGCGGTCTTCAAAGGTTGTATCAATTAGTTCCTTTATCGACAAAACTTTTTATTATCGCTTCTGGTAAGGATTACTATCTTTATGAAAAATATATTAACAACGATCCTTATTATAAATATAAGAATGATTTTAGTTTTAGAGAATATAAACAGTTAGAAAACTTTTTCAAAGCCGTTTCAGAATTTTCGGCAATAAATGAAACGTTCTTAAAATAAATATGGCTGTAGACACACACGCAATATCAGTTGTATTAGAGGGTGGAAACAGAGGATCCGTTCAGCTTGACGAATATCCTGATAAATGTGCTGCTTGTGGAGTAGCAGGACAACCAAAATTTATAATTGGTCACTCATTAGGGGCTGCTTGGGATTATAACGAGGTGGTTGAGGCTGTTTTTCAATGCCCAAACAATAAGTGTAAGAGATACTATACCGGGATTTATACGAAACCAGATAGAATGGGTGACTATTTTTTCTTAAAAAGAACACTTGCTCCGCAGTATTGGGAACCAATTAAATTTTCCGGCGAGATAAACGAAGTTAGTCAACGTTTTTCGAGAATATATAACCAGTCGGCAATATCTGAGGATTTTGGATTAGACGAAATTGCCGGTGGTGGATACAGAAAATCGTTGGAATTTTTAGTAAAAGATTATCTAAAAAATACCAAGGTGAAAACCGTTGAACAAATTAAAAAAATGCAACTATCTGATGCAATCTCAGCAATTGACGATAAACGAATACAAGCTTGTGCAAAAAGGGCTGCTTGGCTTGGAAATGACGAAATACATTATGATAGGAAATGGGAAAACAAAGATATTGGAAATTTGAAGGAATTAATAAAGCTTACTGTTAATTTTGTTGAAAGCGATATTATTGCTAATAAGTATGAAGAAGAAATGCCGGATAAGGAGGATAAAAAATGAAACCTGACACTATCAAATCAATCTTTAGTGAAAGTCTGATAAAAGTACTAAGAGAGTTTGGGATTGCTGGACTAGTCACTTATGTTGGAAGCCTGGTAATTCTTTGGGGATTTATGCGCGAATTAAATCAACAGAGACAAATACTGTTGGGAGTAGTTGGTGTATTACTACTTTCGCTTTCTATTTCAATTGCTTATTTTCGCTTGAAAATTCAACGGGACAGAGAACAAGCTTTAATTGATATGGTTAAAAATTCCTCCAACAGGTTAGCAGAACAAATAGGAAAAGATTTAACGAAAGAGCAAGTCGAAGCTGTTGCACAGAAAATCAGACAAAACCAAAGAGATATAACTCAAGCAGTATTGGGAATAGGTAAGTTGCCAGAATAACAAGGGTACTAGTACAAGTCTGCTACTGTATTATTGTATGTTTAAGGCCAGTGTAGGATTTCTAAAGTAGTTAATTACGAATCTCTTATCTATTTCTTGTGGTTGAATGGGAGTGACAATCTGATCGATGAAAAAGGTTCTCACCTGATTCAACAATCCGAGCATCACACTTAAACTTTGTTGATGTAATATGTATATATGGACATTAATAATATTGGTATCGCAGTCGTTATTCATAATCCGGTTACTAAAAAAATACTCTTAATAGAAGAGCCGTCCACAAACTTACATAGTAACAAAAGCAAAGGAGACCTATCTTTAGTTGTTGGTCATGTAAAAAGTGGTGAATCACCTATAGAGGCTGCAACTAGAGAAATTGCTGAGGAAACAGGTTTAACTAATGTTGTGCCTGATAGGCTTGTAAAAATATTTTATTTTAAAAAAGGTCACATTGTTTTTTTATTTTCTTGCGAAAATGATACTGGATCGAATAGTATTGGTAATTGGTACGATTTGGATAGTGTGAAAAAGCTACATAATCTCCGACCTCAGGTGGGTGATGCCATCCTTCAGTTTGAAAGCGGTGAGTACGTAGACCCTAAATTGATATTCACGAGTTAGAACAATAACTAGTTTTAAAATTGTTCATTTCGTGGAGCATTAAATAATTTTTTACCCATTTTTCTATCCGAGTAGTATCCCAGCAGGGGAGCCTAAACAGACCACAACGGAACAGTTTTAGAAGTTTCATAATGACAAGGAAACTTGACATATTGTAAAGTGTACTTTACAATATGTTTATGGATATCAAAAAATATAAACAAATTCGCTTTATTGCTATTCTTTTTATTATTTCGATTATTACTATTTCTGTTTTTTTGAAACTTTATCTTTTAACCTTAGTCTCTATTTTTACTGGGATTATTCTTTTTTCTTTAGTCCATTTAAGTAATAAAAATATTATTGACGAAAGAGAGTTGTCTATTCAAGAAAAAGCTGCTGATTTTACCTATTCTATTTTTGGTCCGACTATAGGTATTGGAGCTTTTATTTTACTTATTCCTTCTTTTAGTAATTTATCTGTTTTTTCAAAAGGTGAATTTTTATTCCTAGAATCTTTAGGAACTATATTTGCTTTTTTAACACTATTTTTAATCACTCTTTATTCAATTTCTTATTTCTTTTTAGCCAAAAAATTCGGAGGTAAAAAAGATGAAGAATAAATTAAAAATTCATCGGGTAGCTGAAAATTTAACCCAAGAAGAATTGGCTGACAAATTAGGTGTTAGTCGGCAAACAATTATTGCCATTGAAAGCAATCGTTATTTACCATCGATTACTTTAGCTTTTAAAATTGCTCTTTTTTTTAAAGTTAATATTGAAGATATTTTTATATATCAACAGGAGGATTAAAAATGAAAGTTATAAAAAATTTTAAAAAACCAATTCTTTTTATCGGAGCAATTGGTTTTAGTATTTTTATTTTGTTTTTTACTATCACCTGTACCTGGATTGGTTTTGATGTTAAATCCAAATGTTATGACGCTCAAAAAGAATATGGAGGTTCTTGCACAGAAAGCTTAATTAGTCTTTTAGAAGATGAAAACCGAGGTTTTCAAGCCAGAAATTCCGCTATTTGGGTTTTAGGACAATTAGGTAGTTCTTCTGCTTTACCAGTTCTAGAAAAATTCTATACTGGCAATATTCCATATAGAGAACCATTAAATAAAACTATTAGTCAATATGAATTAAAAAAAGCCATTAATCTTGTCAATGGTGGCAAAAATCTCACTGCTATTTTTTGGAGATACAATTTAGATTAAATTTAAATTAGTTCCAAATCTGTTCCACTTTTCGAGCTGAGTTTAAGAAAATTTGTACAATTACAACACCACATTATTTTTTACTGGCAGTTATGACAAAGCTGTTTAAGGCTGTTAACTAGTATTTAACTATCGAAAAAATTCAATGTTTCTTCGGCGATGTTTGAAACATAACTTCGAATTCTTTCAACACTTTCCCGAATCAAGATATTAATACTGAAGACATTTTCAATTTTTCGATAGATGAAATCATTGTCCTTTCTGCTGTCAAATATATCCAGTATTTCGTGTGCGGCTTGTTTGTCGAGATTGAATATTATAGAGGGTAGCGTATCGAGATATATAGATGTTTTGGTCAAATACGCGTGTTCAAATTTATTAAGCACAATTTTTTGTTTATCCTTTAGCTTTGAAACCATGATTGCTATTTTAACAATGTGGTCAGCCAGCCTCTCCAGTCGTAAGCCTACTAATTCATAGTAATGTAGTTTTATTACTGATATATCGGTTGAATTTTCTGAAACCATGGTTGTTAATATTGAATTAAACTGTCGAAAAATCATCAAATGAATCCTGTCAATTTCAATATCACGACCGATAATGTCTTTGGCTAAATTTCGGTCGAAATTATCCACAGCCTTGACCATATCATCGAACATTGATCGAATAATTTGATGCATTTTATTTAAATACTCTTTTGACGTGATTGTTGGACTGGCAACATTTTTTAGTAATATTCTGTTGGAAGACTCTTCAAACAACTCAAATCCGATTAATTTTGAGCATATCAATCTAACTAGTGATTTTTGTTCATAGGAAATAAATTTAGCTGTTACATTTATTTCATCAACACCGGAAATATATAGACCAATTAATTCTCGGTAGATATGTGAGTCAGGTAGATTTTCTATGGCAAGAATCGCTGATTGACTATGGACTAATTTCGGTGGCTGAATTATTAACTGTTTTTGATTGCGGGTATAAATCTCTACTTCACCTCCGTTTTCAAGGCAGTTATTTACAATCCATGTTTTCGGTAGGGTTAAAGAAAAACTTGACCCACCTGTTTTTTGAATGTTTCTTTTTTCCATATTTCTATACTTCTATTTGTCTCTCCGTATTTCTCCATAAATAACAGTTAATACGTAACTGTCCAATATGTTATGCAATATATAAATTACTATCTTATAGTAATCTGCTTATATTACATAAATATATATTTGGGATAATTATACATATAAATAAGATAAATATATATAATGATTCTTCAGAAACAAACAATTAAATCGGATATTCAAACAAATAATGTAAACAGTAATTTAGTTTCAGAGAAAATTATGAACTGGTTGCATGATCAGTCATTGATATTAAGTCTCGGGAAAACTATGAAAGTCCAAATTCACATCAAAGGCAATGATGTTAAAGGGGATATAACTATTTTCCCAGACCATTGTTGATATTTTAGTCCGTTGCTGAGGCATCAAGGCGGAAGTTAATTATTAATTACCGCCTATGTTTTCAAGAGAAAGTCGAAAAATTGGTGAGCCGCCCTCAAGAAAGGGAAAATTTGAAACTTTACCATTTTCCCGGCAACAAAAAGATAAAGCCAGGAGACAGCATCCCCAATGTGGACAGGTTGCCCTTGAGGTCCACCATAAAAATCCATATTATCAATCGCGTGATGATAGTGATAATAACGCGGTAGCTGTAACCCGTCCCGAACATGCAATTGAACATTTTCGATTAGCCACCAATTCGACTGAGTGGTCTGATGCTAAGATTAACTATTGGGCTGTAAATCAAATTGTCAAACGCATGACCCCATCTGAGTTGAATGAATTTAATCGAAAATTGGTCAAAAATTAATCTTTTTTTGGTAGCTAATTTAAATAGTGATGAACCTTATTTAACAATAGGTTCTGATAAAATTACTAGTTATTTGATGGAATACAAGAAATATACGGATTTGGCTGTTGTTGTAATTGGTTTTAAAAGAAAATAGATTGTTTTGAATCCATAAGAATATCGAAGTGATTGAGGGAACACTTTTGTAATTTAACCAATTTCAAATACCTTGTTTTTTGATTTTTCTCCTCGTATTAAAACAATTTCCGATTTTTTAATTTTCAAGAATTTGACCAATGATTTAATGACTGCCTTATTTGCCTTTCCTTCTAGTGGTGGTTGGTTTACGTAAACATGCAATGTTTCGACTAAATCTTTTTCTATTCTTGGATTTCTTGAGTTTGG
>Ga0180007_10002214_pt1 | contig 23722 bp, 22 predicted proteins | sample MM_PC_MetaG_FD_121122 | JGI IMG/M metagenome (GOLD analysis project Ga0180007, IMG submission 121122) | Groundwater microbial communities from the Aspo Hard Rock Laboratory (HRL) deep subsurface site, Sweden - MM_PC_MetaG | ecosystem: Environmental > Aquatic > Deep subsurface > Groundwater... | reverse complement strand
GTTCTCTGCCTGGTCGAAGACGATGCTCTGCGGCCCGTCTATCACGTCGGCTGTCTGTTCCATGCCCCTCATGGCCGGCAGGCAGTTCATGAACACCGCGTCCTTCGCAGCGACCTTCATCACGTCTGTGCTGACCTGGAACGGCATCAATTGCTTTTTCCTCTCCTCCATCTGCTCTGCAGGGATGTGGTATGACATCCATGAGTCGGTGTAGACCACGTCTGCGTCCTTGGCAGCAGCCTTTGCATCATGGTGTATCTTGAGCGTCGCTCCTGTCGCCTTGGCAATCTCTTCTGCTTCAGCAATCTTCTCCTTTTTCGGCATGAAGGTCTTGTCGTCAGGGCAACCTATGGCCATGTGCATGCCCATCAACGCGGTGCCGTGCATCAGCGAGTATGTGACGTTGTTCTCTGCGTCGCCGAGATAGCATAGCTTGAGACCTTTCAGGCTGCCTTTCTTCTCTTGGACCGTCATGAGGTCGCATATTATCTGGCAGGGATGGTTCTCGTCGCTTAACGCGTCCATCACCGGCACGTCGCTGTTCTTCGCGAGGTCCTTGACGTCCTTGAACTTCAGCAGGCGGGCCATTATGATGTCGACATACCTCGAAGAGGTCTTGGCCGTGTCATGGATCGTCTCCTTCTTGCCGAGCGGGGAGTCCTTGACGCTGTAGAATATTGCGTGGCCTCCCATCTTGGTCATGCCTGCCTCGAAGCTGAGCCTTGTCCTGAGGCTGGGCTTCTCGAAGATCATCAGCAGTGTCCTGTCCTTCATCGCTGTCTTGTAGTCTTCAGGCTTCGCCTTGATCTCAATCGCTTTCTCGATGATATCCTTTATCTGTCCAGGTTTCCAGTCTTTTAGGCTGAGCAGGTGCATGTTCATCCCCTCCTTGCTCCTGAAGGAGAGGAGGCTGTTTTTATGTTTTACTATGGGATTGTTGCCCGGTTTATAAGCCTTGTGACCATATTTCAACAAATAGGACAATTTTGTCCGAAAAGAAACATTTATATATCTTGAATGCTGCCTACCCTCCATGAACATCACCAAGGCTGTCTGGCGATACCTGGACGAGAACCAAACCCTTCGGCAGGCACTGTCAAAGGGAGTAGTCTCCTACTCCAAGCTGGCGAGGGAGATCATCAGGCAGCTCAAGCTGAAGCCTAAGAACTTCGATGCCGTCCTGGTTGCGTGCCGGCGCTACAAGGTGAAGGATGCCGGCTCAGAGCAGAAGATTGTCTCCCTGCTGAAGAGGAGCGCCCTCAGCGTGAACACCGGCATAACGGTTGCGGTCGTAGACAGGCATTCCCCCCCGCAGGCCATGCTCTCGCTCCAGAAGGATATCAGGAAGAGACGCTCCGGCCTGCATGTGGTCGAGGGCGCCAACGGGATCACGATAATCACATCGGATGACTTCGCTCCGCTGATAAAGAAGACTTTCAAGCAATATATTGTCAACCTCAGCTCAGGCCATGTCGAGCTGATACTGAAGAGTCCGCACGAGCTTGAGCACACACCGGGCTTCGTCGGCTACCTGTTCTCGTTGTTCTCAGAACGCGGCATAAACATCATTGAGGAGATGAGCTGCTGGACAGATACGATCATCGTGATCCAGAAAGACGACCTGGGCAAGGTCCTGGGTCTCCTGGGCTATTCTTCCACTTCCTCTTCTTCTCCCTCTTTCTTCTTCTCTCCCTCTTCTTCAGCATCGTCGTAGCCCTTCATGAAGGCCTCCTCCTGCGGGGTCAGCTCATCGTCGTCGAGAAGCTCTTCCCTGGAATCCTCGTTGTAGATGCTCTCTTCACTCTCACTCTTCTCCGCCTCATCCTTTTCCATGCCCATCACCTCTAAATCATGAAATTAAATGCAAATTTATAAAAATGTTTCTATCTATCCATGAGTTATGAGGAAGGTTTCGTTCGGCGCGGAGGCTGTGATATATGAAAAGAAAGGCCAGTTAGTCAAGAAACGGCTGAAGAAAGGCTATAGGCACCCGGACATAGACCTGCGCCTCAGGAAGCAGAGGAACAGGAGGGAGTTCAGGCTGCTGGAGAAGCTGGAAGGCATGAAGGTCCCCAAGCTATTCAGCCATGAGGACTTCTCGTTCACCATGGAGAAGATCGATGGCTCTAAGGTCAGGGACGTCCTCACCCGGCATACAATAGCTGTCTGCGAGGCAATCGGTGACATGGTGGCTGAGTTGCATAATAAGGGCGTGATCCACGGCGACCTCACAACCTCTAATATGATACTTTCAGGTGAGCTTTATCTCATCGACTTCGGCCTGAGCTTCTATTCGGAGAAGGCAGAGGACAAGGCTGTGGACCTGCATCTCCTCAAACAGGCCCTGAAGTCGAAGCACTGGGACATCGCTGACGAAGCTTTCGACAGGGTGGTCAAGGCCTACGAGAAGAAAGCCAGCCATGCCAAGCTGACCCTGAATCGCCTGGAGAAGGTCGAAGCCAGGGGCAGGTATAAGGGGAAGAATTGAGATTTAGGGAATTCTATTGATAGCTCGGCAACGCCTCAGATGACACAATTGCTTCATAGGCATGCTATATGGGGGCGGGTGGGGGATCGGGTGGACAGCGATTCGGAGCCTAAGTACTTCCTTGATGAACGCCGGGATTTTTAGAAAATTATAAAAAGGAATTGTCTGAAAGAGGATACCATAAACCCGAGGTGATCCCATGACCCTGCCTGAGAAGTTCTGGATTTATTTCTCCATGATATTCATGATTGCGATAGCCGTGTTCTCTTTCGGCTTCATCGTCGGCAACGCCGGCTACCGCACTTATCAGGTCCAAGCTCCTGGCGGAGGGGGCGGCGGGGGTTATGACGAGCCGCAAACCAACCCCCTCCTGTTCCAGGTATTTCCGGTTAATGAAGAGGACAGCGGTGTTGACGGGCATACTTTCTGTATTGACCACGGCTACAGCCATTGCATTGCAGAGGAGGTCAAGCAGAGGGTGTATTATTATGAGAGCACTGACGGAAGCTGCACAGATCTCCAATACATGGACACAATAACACATATTAATCCTTGTTATGATACGGTCTATGAATATTCTGGTGAGGTCAATTGTCGTAGGACCGGACCGAGTGTTGAGCCGCATCTTGGGGACCAGAAATGGGATACTTATACCGAGACGGTGATCTGCAGCAATTGACCTAATCATACTGCTGCTCCTAGGCTAAGCACATGATATATATGTCCAGGTGATACCAGAACTGATCATTCGATACTAGAACTAATCATGATTACTAGAACTGATAATAGTAGTAGTCTCTTTTGACCTTCTTGTATTTGGTCACTTTGCTCCATGGTGCAGGCATAGGGGGGATCTCTTTCTTCTTGGGGACCTTAGGTCTCGGAGCCGGTCTCTTCTTTGCAGGCTTCCGCGCGGGCTTCCTTGCAGGTCTCTTGGCTGGTTTCTTCTTGACCGGCCTCTTTACTTTCATAACAGGCTTGCGGGCAGCCTTCTTCGGCCTAGCCTTTGGCTTCTTCGGCTTGGGCTTGGCTTTCTTGCGCTTGACAGCCTTTTTAGACATTTTCTTGGCCTTTTTGGCTGTCTTTTTGCGTATAATGACTTTTCTCGGCTTCTTCTTAGGCATAGGCCTCTTTTTCACCTTTTTCGGAGCTGGGACAGTCTTTTTAGAAGTCTCTTCAAACAGTATCTTGCCGAATATCTGCCCTACTTTCTCAAAAAAGTTGCTACTGGACATTATGGGCCCCCTCAGACCATTTCTTGGAAAAATATCTATATAAATCTTTATATTTTGTAGTATATATTTTCGAGAATATTAATCTCCTAGGGTGACTGCCTTGTCCAGCAGCTGGCTGAGCTGTGATTCGAGAACATCCTTCAAGGCCTTTATATCAAGGGCATCTAGCTGCTGCCCTATATCCTTGAGGCGTTTGCTTGCCGCCTCCTCCTTCATCTTGAGCTCGCCGATGTGGTCTATTACCGCATTCAGGTCCTTGATCACTTGGCATCCCTTTAGCTTCTGCTGGAACTGCTTGAGCTCATCCTCGACCCCTTTGTAATGACCCACGAAGTCCACAAGGTCTCCCCGGGGCAATGCCTTTATGGCTGCCAAGGACTTTTCCTTCTTCTTGTCTTTCAGCTCGAGCTTGCCTTGCCCTATGGCCTGGCCCATCTTCTCGAGCTCTGGTGCTATGAAGAAATCGCTGTCACTCAGCAGCGCCATTACCGGTGACTCTAGATAGCGTCTGATCAGGCTGTCCTTCAGCGTCATGCGCTCGTACTTCTTCATCGCCGCCTCGAGGGGCGAGAACTTGCTCTGGAGCTCGAGCTCCATGTCCTTCACCCTGCCTGCCATGCTCTTGACGTTCTGTTCAAGCAGCGCGCATTCTTCCATGGCCTTGCTGGTGGCTATCTCATGCCTGTCCTTCTCGTCTGTCTCCATCTCCTTCCTGAGGCCTTTGAGCTCTGCTTCGGCCTTTTCCTGCATGCCCTTCAGTGAGGCATATCTATCCTTCTGCTGCTGATACTCCTTGATCTTTGCCCTGAGCATCATCATCTTGGGGAATTTCGAGCTCCTGATCGAGTCTCCGATCCCTTTCACAGAGGATTCGAGCTGCTTCAGGCCTTGTGCAACCTTTGATGACTCGTTGGCGAAGAACTCCTGCAACACATAGTAGCTTTTCATCGTGGATTTGCCCAGGCTGGTCGTCCTCTCCGCAAAACCATCACAGTAGTTCATCAGCTCCTGCGGGCCCTTAGGGAAATCCAGGCCTTGGATGAACTGCCTCATCCTGCTGACATAGAAATTGCGGTTGCCTTGCATGGCATGATAGGCCCGTTCAGGTATCTTCTTGTTCTTGAGCTGTGCTGCCTCCAAGGCTTTCAGGGCGGTCTCAATCCCTGTAATCGATTCCTTCAGCCCCTCGCGCTTGGCTCTTATCAGGTCGAACATGTCCTTGAAGAATTCCTGCTCCTGCTTGCCGAACCACTGCTCGAGCGAGTCTTCCTTGACCTTGACCCTCTCCTCTTTTTTCTTGAACCAGCGGGAGAACATGTGGCCAAGTATGCCCAAGTATCTTATAAGTTTTGCGGATGTGAAAAAAAATTGCAGGGAAAACTTTATAAAGCTCACTATCACCCGATAGTTGTCCAGTGACACTGCAAAAGAGGATACGATGACGAGAATTTTGCGCATGGTGATGTCGGGATTCAAGAGCTTCGCCTTCAAGACTGAGCTGATTTTCGGCGAGCGCTTCAACGTAGTGCTCGGACCGAACGGAAGCGGTAAGTCCAACATCCTGGACGCGTTGTGTTTCGTTCTGGGCAAGGGCAGCTCCAAGGAGATGCGTGCAGAACGCGCCGCTAACCTGATCTACAACGGCGGCAAGAAGAAGGAGCCTGCCAAGCGCGGTGAGGTGTCGATCTATTTCGACAACACTGACAAGACCTTTCCTACGGAAGAACCTTACGTCAAGATAACCCGCATTGTCAAGCCCAGTGGGCAGTCCACTTACAAGATAAATGACAAGACCAGGACCAGGCAGCAGATACTCGAGCTTCTGAGCATCGCCAAGATAAACCCTGACGGGTACAACATAATCCTTCAAGGTGATATCGTCCGCTTTGTCGAGATGTCCACTGACCAGCGCCGCAAGGTCATAGAGGAGATAGCAGGTATCTCTGTCTACGAGGATAAGAAGAACAAGGCGTTGCGTGAGCTGGAGCGCGTGGATGGCAGGATAGGCGAGGCAGAAATCATCCTCAAGGAGCGTGGCACTTACATAAACGAGCTCCAGAAGGAGAGGGACCAGGCCATCAAGTACAGGGAGGCAGGCACGAAGATAAAGCAGAACAAGGCTTCGCTCCTCCATCATGAGATGAAGGAGAGGGAACGCAAGCTGAGCCAAAACAGCAAGCTCCACGCCGAGAGGAAGACCGAGATAGACAAGATACAGGCCCAGATCACCAAACTGAAGCAGGACGTGGAGGAGAGGAACAAGGTCATAAAGGATCTGAACGAGCAGGTCGAGAAGCGGGGTGACAAGGACCAGATCGTGATCCACAAGGTGGTGGAGAAGATAAGGGTGGATATCGCCACCAACAAGACCCGGATAGGCTCGTGCGAGACAGAGATAGGCAGGATTGCCCAGAGGAAGAACCATCTCCAGAAGAGCCTCTCGGAGATCGAGGAGAGGATCGGCTTCATCGAGAAGAGCAAGACCGAGCTTACACACCAGCAGGACCGCATCAAGAAGGACCTCTCATTGGTGGAAGGCAACATCAAGATGTTCCGTAAGGACTCCAAGCTGGACGAGGCAGGCGACATAGAGAAGCAGATGGAGGACCTGGACAACCGGGCTGAGGAGAAGCAGAAGAGGATCCTTGAGCTCAGGGAGGAACAGCAGGATCTCATGAGGGAGAAGGACCGGATAGAGTACCAGATGCAATCCATAGACGAGCAGATGGACAAGGTGCTCAGCCTGGCCAAGGAACACAAGGTGGAGCTGCAGAACCTGAAGGCCAGACGCCAGGAGTTCAAGAAGATAACTCTCAGGCTCAACACACTGATAAATGAGGACTCATCGATAGCTGCCCAGCTCGGCAACGCCAGGAACAGCCTCTTGGCAGCCAAGGAGGACCTCGCCAGGCTCAAGGCCCAGCAGGCCTCGCTGAGGGAGAAGATATCCCTTGGCACGGCTGTGCAGAAGGTCCTGGAGAACAAGTCCAGGTTCAGAGGGGTCCATGGCATGGTGTCAGAGCTCGGCCAGGTGAAGAGCGAGTATTCACTTGCGCTCGATGTGTCTGCAGGGCCTAGGATAAAGAGCATAGTCGTGGATAATGAGGAGACAGCTTCCAGGTGCATCAAGTTCCTCAAGCAGAACCGCTTCGGCGTGGCTACATTCTTGCCGTTGAACAGGATAAGGGGCGAGCCGCTGAAGCCGTTGCCTACAGCGAACGGCGTCGTAGGCAGGGCCGTTGACCTTGTCAAGTATGATCCCCAGTTCAAGAAGATCTTCTCTTACGTCTTCGGCAACACCGTCGTGGTTGACACCATAGATGTCGCGCGCAGGATCGGCATAGGAAGATACAGGATGGTCACGCTCGACGGTGATCTTTGCGAGCTCTCTGGCGCGATGCAGGGCGGCTTCAGGCACAAGGAGAGGCATACCGGCTTCCAGCAGAAGGAGATAACCGCCAACCTGGTGAAGAAAGAAGAGGTGCTGTCCGGCCTTGAGAGCATCGTCAGCAGGCTTGAGAAGAAGAAGAAGGCCTCTGATGACGAGATAGCCAAGCTCCGCCAGGACAAGGCCACCTTGGAAGGGGAGATAATCAAGATGGAGAAGAGCCTCCACCTCGAAGATGGGGATCTGGATGCTTCCAAGACCCTGAAGAAGGACCTTGACACCAGGCTGAAGGACGCTGAAAAGAAATTGGCCACTATCCATGAGCAGGTGACTGGCGTCAACAAGGAATTGGCCGATCTGAAGATGAAGAAGAACCAGCTCAGGGCCACGATAACTGACCTGCGGAGCCCGATAAAGCTTGCAGAGCTGAACGCTTTCGAGTCCAAGAGGTCAGAGCTCAAGGAGGAGCTGCTCCAGGTCCAGGCAGAGGTCAAGTCGAACCAGACCCAGCTTGAGACCATATTCAGCCCGGAGAAGGAGAACATCAACCGCGTCCTGAAGCAGCACGATAAGGAGGATGAGGACTTCAGGAAGGAGATGAAGGAGCTCGCTGCCAGGATAAAGAAGCAGGAGACTGACCTTGAGCACAAGGAGAAGGCTGAGAACGCATTCTATTCTAAGTTCAAGGCGTTGTTCAACAAGAGGAACAAGGCCGCTGATGAGATACAGAAGGTCGAGACCGGCATAATCAAGAAGGAGGAGCAGATAAGGACTGCAGAGCATCGCATGAACGCCATCTCGCTTGACATCGCCAGGCTGAAGGCAGAGCTTGCAGCTCTTGAGCACGAGAACCAGCAGTACGGGGACGTGAAGATAGTGGACAAGCCCATCGAGCAGCTCAAGACAGAGATATCAAACTTCGAGAGGCGGCTGGCCAACATCGGCAACGTCAACCTGAAGGCCTTGGAGATCTACGAGCATGTCGAGAAGGAGTACAAGGAGCTGATGAAGAAGAAGGAGAAGCTCAGCCAGGAGAAGGAAGATGTCATGATGATGATGAACGAGATAGAGACCAAGAAAAAGGACCTGTTCATGAAGACCTTTGACCAGATCCAGGGCCAGTTCCAGACCATCTTCTCGTCATTGACCACCAAAGGCAACGCAGAGCTCGTCTTGGAGAACCCTGAGCAGGTCTTCGATGAAGGGGTAAGGATAAGGGTGAAGATAACAGGCAGGAAGTACCTCGACATCAGGTCATTGTCCGGCGGGGAGAAGACGCTTACGGCCCTGGCCTTCATATTCTCCATACAGGAGCATGAACCGGCATCGTTCTATGTGCTCGACGAGGTAGATGCCGCCTTGGACAAGCGTAACTCTGAGAAGCTCGGCAAGCTGGTGCAGAAGTATGCCGAGAACGCGCAGTACCTGATGATATCCCACAACGACACAATCATCTCCGACGCGGAAATCCTCTACGGCGTCAGCATGAACGAGCACGGCATGAGCAAGGTCGTGAGCTTGAAGATATAAGCCTTTGTCTTATTCTAGCGCTTTCAGATACTCTGGATTGATGAGATTCATTTCGAGACCCCTTCTCTCATAATCCTTTTCAAATTTCACACCCAATGAGTGCAATCCCCTTTGAGCCCTTACGACAGGAATGTATGATTCGCCTGCACCCTGCCATTCATCTCCTTCATACAATTCAATGGCATGTTCATAATGTTCGATGGCCTTCCCTTTTTGGCCAATTCCAGAATAGGCATCACCTAGCAATGAGTGTATCCTTGGATTATCATATAACTCAACTGATTCATCGAGCGCAGTCACCGCTTCACCATATCTCCCCAATTTATTTAAGGCAAAGCCCCTGGTCACATGGAACATGAAGTTGTCTTCTATCCTGAGTATCATATCAAGATCCTGAAGAGCCTCTTCTGCTTTGCCGAGCACGATCAGCACCTGGGCCCTCCTATCAAGGATCTCGGGAAAACGATATCCAGTAGTTCCTCCTCTTGCCTCGCGGATCATCCTGAGCACTTCTTCTTCATCAGCCAGGATCTTTCGTATCCCCAATTGGTCCACTGCTTCATCGTAATTGATGCGCGCTTCTTCATACCTGCCCAGACTCTGATACATCTGAGCCCTGAAATAGAAAAATTCGGGATTTGTCGGTGAATATTTCATCGCTTTGTCAAGAACACCGATGATTTTCTCCAATATCTCAATTCTATGGTTATTTGCCTCGGGATCCTCGGCGATGGGCCTGCCTATCTCGTCCAATAACCTGTATGCGCTTCTCCATAGCTTTGAAAAATCGCTCTCGTCAGCCACCTTAAACCCCAACAATGAGGGGGGAATTCTCGATTATTTATAAATTATGCGATGGATTGACATAATTGAGAATAAATGCCCCGTCCGGGACTTTCGACACTTGGGAAACTAAGCCCGGGGGATTGAGCAAAGCTAATATCCCCCCGTCTGTTTTTTCCCAGGTTCCCACGGACACAGTCCGGGGCCCAAGAAATGCTTTTCAACATTTCTTCGGGTTTGCATCTGCAAAAAGCTGTTCGAACCCGAGTCCTCGCCTATCTCCAGACCTGGCTCGGTCGCGAGAGGGCGAGATGATTCTCCGGCAGCCTAAGCTGAGGCCGGACTACACTAACGGGGCGTAGAAATATGTTGGTTCAGGCTGGGTTTTTAAGCTTTTCCTTCTCCCAGAGGTGCCTGAACACAGTCTCGTAGACAGCGAAGAACCTGTGCATCTGCACCAGGTAATAATGCACTTTGTCCTCGAACTCGTGCTTCTCCTTGGGCTTGCCCAGGTCTTCATCTATCGCTGTTTTCAGCTCGCTGCCTTCCAGCAGTCCTGTCAGCTCCCTGAATCTCTCATGCAATTCCTGGAGCTCCTCCATCTGAAGGTCCTTAACTTCTCTCTCCTCTTCGGTTTCTGCCTGGACATCCTGCTTTACGGCTTTCCAGTTCCTGTGCTTGACGTCACGCCTGAGCATCTTGATATCTCTCTTCTCCTCTTTCATCAGCCTGAGCTCCTTCAGCCTCCCTTCTGTCACCAGCTGGTCTATTTCCAAAAGCTTGACCCGTATCTCTCCGAACAGCTCATGCAGGTGCGATTCAGCCGGCAGCCTCTCGTCCAGGTGGGCGAAGATGTGGTCCCAGGCCTGCAGCCTGTCGATCAGCTTGTGATGATTCTTCACCAGACGTTTCTCGGTATGCAAGAATGCCTTTGACTCAGCTATTGCCATATCTGCAAATTCTTCCCATTCATATTCTTCATCCATGACATCTCCTTTATGCAGGTCATATATAAAATTTTATAAACCAATACCCCACAACTTACCCTATGAGATGCCTCGTGACAGGCGGGACAGGCTTCATCGGCTCCAACCTAGCGCTGCAACTCCTCAAGGATAAGCATGACGTAGTCATCACAGGTGCCATGGGCGAGCAGAAAATACCTGAAGTGAAATGCCTCCTCCCGAGCTTCATCGGCATCGACTGGCAGGCAATTGGCAAGATAGATGTCCTCTTCCACCAGGCAGCCAACAATGACACCACGCTGATGGACAGGAAGGAGATGTTCCGGGCCAACGTGGACTCAACAGAAGAGCTGTACAAGAGGATGATTGACCAGGGCTGCAAGAAGATAATCTATGCTTCCAGCACTGCTATTTACGGCGACGGTCCAGCACCTTACAAGGAGGACCAGCCTTTGAAGCCACTGAATCCTTATGCCGAGTCAAAGGTCGAGATGGAAAAGATAGCGATAAAGATGCAGAAACAATATCCAGATGTCCTGTTCGTCGGCCTGAGGTATTGCAACGTCTACGGACCCAGGGAGGACCACAAAGGCAAGCGTGCTACCATGATCTGGCAGCTGGCCCAGCAGATGCAGACCGGCATCCCGAGGATATTCAAGCATGGAGAGCAGAAGCGCGACTACATCTATGTCAAGGATGTGGTCACTGCGAACCTCCTGGCTGCGAAGGCAAAGCAGATTTGCATAGTGAACTGCGGCTCAGGTGAAACCACGACCTTCAACGACATTATCAAGCTCCTCAACCACACCTTGGGCATGGACAAGGAGCCTGAGTACTTCGACAACCCGTATGTGGGCAAATACCAGGACTACACCGAGTGCGACATGACACTTGCCAAGGAGATGCTCGGCTTCGCCCCGAAGTGGGACATCAAAGCTGGGATCAAGGATTATTTTGAGAGTGGATTCCTAGTACCAAAAACTATATAAACTCTCATTCTAAGAATTGATTTAAAAAGAGGTATCTATATGCTCCGAGTATTGCTGACACTGCTTTTGCTCGCTACTGCAGCTGGCGCTGCAGACATCCCGACGGTAACCATAACCTCTCCTGCCAACAACCTCTATACAGGCAGCGCACAGGTGGTCTTCAGCTTCACTGTCAGCGGCGACGGAGATGCCTTCACGTGCTCCTTATTCATCGACGGCACAGAGGTGGACCAGATATCTGTTGCGGGAGGCGGCAGCTTCAACCGGCAGCTCACCGAAGGGCCGCACACCTGGCGGGTCGACTGCCTTGACATGGACGGCGACACAGGGAGCTCTGGGCAACGCACACTGACAGTTGACCTCACAGACCCTGTCTTCCTCAGCCACAACACTCCAGCCGAGTTCCCTGCAGGCGGCATAATCCCCATAAGGACCTACTGGACAGAGGCCAATCCATCGAAGCAGAAGCTCTATGTCGGCTCTGTACTCTATGAGGAGAAGCCTTGGGCAGGCGACGTGACCTTCGGCTATCCCACAGACACTGAGGACGCCCTCACATATCTTTCCTTCAGGGTCACGGCCATCGACAAGGTACAGCACTCAGCGTCATCCGGCCAGATGCAGGTCTACCTGACGGATAACACTCCGCCTGAGATATCAGCGCTATGGCCTCCGGATGATGCCCAGATAAACTCGCAGCAACTCACCATAAGGGCCACTACAGAAGACAACGCCTACACCTTCGTGACCTGCATCCTGCATATCGACAGCTCACAGCAGTCCTCTGCCTCTGATGGCCAGCACCTGTTCAACCTGAACCTGGAGCCCGGCCAGCACACCTGGCACCTTGAGTGCAGCGATGATTCCGGCAATGAGCAGTCTACGCTCGATAGGGACTTCATCATAGACATCACAAAGCCCACCCCTGGACAGATCTCAGGGCCTACAGGGCCCCAGGACACAGGGGATGATATTACTTTCTCAGTAGATTGGGATGAGACCATCCACAATGCCTCCCTGATGAAGAATGATGTGAAGATCAGCACTGAGGATTTTGATTCATCAACTACAGAGCTGACCTATCATAGCCTTGCAGGGGATGCCCAGCAGACCCATTCGTTCTCCATCCGTGGAAGGGATTATGCTGGCAACGTCGGAGAGTCTGAAGAACTCGAGGTCTCATTCCTCGACAACACTCCCCCGACTGTAGAGCTTCTCACCCCCGAGGATGACAGCTATATGAACTCAGCCGTTACCTTCACTTTCAGCGTGGAGGACAACCTGGACCAGGAGCTCAGCTGCGCCTTATACATCGACGGCCAGCCTAAGGAGACCAGGGTATTCCAGGCAGGCACAGCCTCTTTCCGGGGCGTGGATCTGGCTAACGGCCCCCACACCTGGCACGTCATCTGTATCGACGGTTCAGGCAACGAGCCGGATTCTTATGATTCGTTTGCCATCACCCTGGACAGGATGCCCCCTGGAGGCTCATCCACCACTGCGCCGAGGCAGACCGGCACAGCGCAATTGCAGGGCACTGCCTGGGATGACGGCGCAGGCGTCAAAGAGGTCATTGCAGAATCTCCTTTCGGAGAGAACCTCGGTACCGAGACAGGCTGGCGCTTCGAGGGCTCAGACCCGCTTGATGATGGGGCTTATTCCGTTCTCATCACTGTCTTCGACATGGCGGACAATCCCTTTGAGCTGTACGCAGGCTTCACCTATGACAGCACGCCCCCTGCTGTGGACATCACCGGGCCCGCCAACACCCAGGACGACCCGCTCACACAGGACACGACCACCATGACGTTCAGCGTCGGTGATGACGCTGTATCAGTCCATTACACTCTCAACGGCGGGACTGAAGTCGATATCCCGCTCGGCACGAGTTCTGTCGGGCTCCAGATTATCCAGAGCGGCCGGCAGGTGCTCAAGCTTTATGCTGAGGACGACCTCGGCAACACGGGCATGGACACCCAGGTGTTCTATGTGGCCTTGCCCTTGGACATGCTGGCCTGGACCCAAAGCCTCATGTCAGACAACCCGTTCATCACGCAGGTCAAGGTCTTTGACAGCCTGGGCATCGATGTCTCGAACGACAATGCGGTCGACATCAACGATGAGTTCACGATAAGGATTACCTTTCCGTACACTGCCGGTACGGTCAGCGGCCAGGCCACTGCGATAATCGACAGCTTCAACGGCATGGAAGCATCCTGGGGCAGCCCTTTCTCGGTCTCAGACGCTGATTCGGCCATAGAAGACCTCGTCGAGGAGCACGGCACCACTGTGGAATCTTCTATTATCTTTTCATCCGCAGGAGACTTCCTGGGCCATGGATCGTACAGCGCCAGCGTGGTCTTCCCCACTGATGTGCCTGCCCAGGACAGGGAACTGCTGTACATCGACGGGGAGAGCCTTGAGAGGCTTGCCGGTTGCGGCAGCCCGCCTTGTTATGATGCTGGCACTGAGACAGAGGTCTCCCTTGCGCATTTCTCCGGTATCATCATCAGCCACGACACGATAGCCCCGACTATAGAGATGACATCACCGGATGCGGAAATCGACTACAGCGACTTCGTGTACCTTGCCTGGACCACCAACGAGCCCGTTGCCTGCAGGTATGACTTCCTCGGCAGCTCATACGAGTTCGACCAGGCCAGTGATTTCTCCTCGAGGCTGCTTGGCACGCTTCCAGGCTATGTCCTCAAGAACGGCGACCAGGACGTATTCCTCAGGTGTTGGGACCCGGCTGGCAACACACGGCAGGTCAACTACCGCTTCACCGTGGATGACCAGGCTGCTCCGACGATAACCACCGTGCCGGAGCATGACTCTGAGCTAGAGAGCTATAACAAGGAGACCAGGTTCAAGGTCACGACGGATGAGATCGCCAATGTCAGCTATTCCATAAACAACAGGCCATATAATAGGCTGATAACCTTGGGCAAGGAAGGCAGCATCACTCTCACTGGTGATAAAGGATTGGCCTGGAACAACAATTCCATCAAGATCATAGCGAGTGACATGAACGGGAAGAAGAAGACAATGGTCCTGAAGTTCTGGCTGAGGAAGAAATCAGATTCCCAGGGGCCTTACCAGCCGCATGTGCCGTTCGAGCCCAGCTATATCGAGAAGAGATGGGGCTTCATCAACCCTGACGAGTCTGCGATATGGACCATTTATGAGGAGGGCTTTGACATAAGGAGTGTGTCCGTGAAGTTCAAGGATGGTGCGAGCAGCCCTTCTTTGAGGCTCAGCAAGATCACCCGCTTCACACCCAAGCCCGAGGGTGAGGTCCTTGCCTATTATGATTTCGAGCCTTTGGCCTTTGGTGAGATCAAGCATGCCTCGATAACCTTCGTAATCCCCAAGCAAGGCGGTAAGGAAGTCGTGCTGATGCGTTATGACAACGGCTGGCAGGAACTGACCACCTCGCTGATAGCTGACAGCCAGCTATACGCTACCTATAGGGCGATAACGCCGGGTTTCAGTGCTTTTGCGATAGTCATCAGGCAGCCGGCACCGCCGATTGATGATCCTGTTGAGCCGCCAGAAGACGATGAGCCAGACGTCTTCATCCCTGGGCCGCCAGCTGATGATGATGTGCCTGAAGACAAAGAGAGCTATGTCTGGATCATACTGGTCGTCGGTATCCTGGCCCTGATCGGACTTGGTGTGGTAGCTTTGAAGAAGGTGAAGAAGCATCCCTTCAAGGAGCTTGCTAAGAGAAAGGCGCGCGCTGACCACGAACATTATGTCGCGAAGAATGCTGAGCCAACGGTCGAAGCTCCAGAACACATGGCTGAGGAGCTCCCGGAATTAGATGGACTGCCGTCGATGGAGAGCGGCATCCCGACCGAACTAGAATCTTTCGTCCACGACGCCCTCGAGAAAGGCCTCAACAAGGACCAGATAAGGCACATGTTAAAAGAAAAAGGATGGGACCCTGCTGCTGTTGAGCAGGTCCTGAGCAGGTCTGAGGGGGAGCTGTAGTTATCAAATCAGGATGACTAATATTTGGTTTTCCTGATTTCTATACTATTTGAACCAGTAATTTGATGAGGACTTATTAAGTGGTAAGTCTACACTTATTTTCGGGAATATTTGATCAATTCTCAATAGGCAAAACCTCATTATCTGTTATTGGATCAAGTCCTGTAGGAAAATTGCCTTCTTCAATATACTTGATTAGAGGCTCATTTGCTAAAGGAATTATATTATTAGGATTAATCGATACATCAAATACATTTTCCCAACGATGTCTAGTAATCAAGCCATATTTTTCAATCCTACCTTTACATTCATCAACATGAATATTTTCATGACATAAAATAATAATATTATATGTACCATCCTCATTCACAAGATAATCCGGATATTCTGTTTCATTGGAGGTCACATAATTCCATAAACGGTCTTGAATTTTACTAGATGGATCAACTATTGATGGCTCTTGATCATTACATGAAGTGAGAATTACGATAATTAACATCTAAAATATCAACCTTTTGATTTAAGTCACCCCTTAACATCCATTATCCTACTGATATAAATATTTAACCATCAACCAAAACAGAATAAGTTCTAACTAAATGGCCAACATCACCCCTAAGCCAGTCTGATGCCGTGCTTCAGTATCTCCTCGACAAACTTTGTCCTTTTTTTGCCTAATTGCTCTTCTGTTATCATGAAGCATTGTATCTTCCTCTTGTATCTTGCTGACAGCCTGTCGGATATCGCATTGGTTGCCATGTCATCCTTCGGATCCTTCTCTTTCACCACGACAGCAAAATCGATGTCAGAGTCATCCCTGTAGGTCCCCTTGGCAACGCTGCCGAACAGGTATATGCTCTTAACATCGACTGTATCGATTGCCTCTCTTGAGAATTCCCTTGCGATGATGCTGAAATTATAGGGCAACTGGTTTAGGTCCTGCCTCTCCTTTTGCAGCAGATTGAGCATGTCCTGGCTGTACTTATTCTCCTTATTCAGCTTGTAGACAGCCAAGGGCAGCTCTCCCTTGCCCCTCACCAGGATGCCGAATGAGACCAACCTCTTCAATGCGAATGACAAGGCCCTGTTCCCCAATTTCGTGTGGTTCCGGATATCCTGCCTAGTGAACCCTGCGCCGGGCGACTCGCCATAGAGCAGTAATATCCTCCATGCGGATTTGCTCCCGAAGCATATGTCTAATAGCATAATCCACCCATTATTTTTATGTAGGGCTTCATGAAATTGTCCATGAAATATTGCGCTGCTTTCATGAGCTCCATCCTTGATCTTTCTGCCTTAGCGGCGTCATAATATTGCGTTTTTGTCCTTTCATCCCTGCCCTTTGACAGCAGCCTGGGAATCACCCAAACACTCGATGAGGTGATTGCTTCATACTCCTGCTTTGCCTGCTCTAATAGCGGGATTATCTTTTTGCTGTCTTTCTTGGCATATTTAGAGATGAAGAACAGTGTTTTCGCATGCACATTCTCTCCGCTTATCTTGAGATTATGTACCTTTGCCAGATAGAGCTTGCTGATGTTGTGCATTGAATAGTAGGCCATTATGATCGACCACCTCGGAGAATCCGTAAGCACTTTATCAGCCATTTCCTGATCTTCTTTGTAGGCATTGTCATGGAACGCAATCCATCTCGAGGCTTCTTCTGTAGTTAATTTTACCTCTTCGAACATTTGCTTTTCTTCTACCAAATTATACACCAATGTGTATAAAATGACTGTTTATATATAAAGCTTTACACTTTTTTGTATTATTTAGTACACTTTAGTGTACAATAGAAAACCGCACCCAGCAGTCCATATTAAGAACCGAGGCCTAGATTAGGGTTGCAAGTATGAAGTGAAAAAAATTAAACGAGCTTACGCAGCTCCTTCCCCTTGTCCATCGCTATGCCGACCATGTCCTCCACCTCTTTCTGGGTGAGGGGCGTCTCTCCGCCCTTCTGCATGGCGCAGATGGTGTTGTCATCACTCGTCACGACAGTCAGCCTGGCGTCGTAGGCTTTCTCCTCGTCCGTGTTCGGGTCGACGAAGAAATGGTTCGCCACCTTGTAGACTGTTACCGCAATGGGTTTCTTGTCATTCAAAGGCAGCTTCTTGTCTGTCTTCACGCCATACTCTACAGTCTCACCATCAAACTTGGGGAAGACCGTGTTCTGCAGGGCAGCATACACAGCCAGGGCTGCCGCATCAAGCAGGTTGCCTTCATCATTTATCGTGACTATATCTATCAGTACTGCCCATACTTTCTTGCCCGGCTCGAGGCAGAGCGTCGGCAGGTCTATCAGTCCTGATTCCCTTATGCCCCGATCCACGACCCGAGCTATCTCAGTGGCCCAGATTCCAGGAGGACCTGATTCGAAATTAGGGTTTGACAGAGGCAATAGCTCCGCTCCGACCATGAGCATCCCATTATCTGGCTTGTCAGGGAACGGCTCTTCGATGGCCATCTTGACCCCGGCATAGACCCTTGTCTTGCCTAAGGTCACTTCTGCCGAGCCTTCTGCGTTGACAGAGATCCCTGTCTTCACCTTGATGTCCCTATAGGCCAGCTTGTCTTTCCTTCCGTCATACCTTACCTGCTTGTCCAGCGCGAGTATGAGGTGCTGTTTTAGTTCTTTGTTCATCTTATTCACCGCTCTGATACTTTTCTTTGAGGACCTTGACCTGCAGCTTGTGTATGTCGTTTATGCCTTTCTGGCCGAGCTGCAATATCTTCTTCATGTCCTCCTTGTTCACTTCGCCGTCCATCTGCAAGAGTGTTACTTCTCCTGACCTCGTCAGCATCGCTATCGGTATGTCTGCTACCGGACCGTCGTACGCTTCCTCGTCATAGGTCAGGTCCAGGACCACTGTCCCGTCGACCTTGCCGACGCTCACAGATGCCACGAAGTCCTTCATGGGTATGCCTGCATCAGCAAGGGCTATGGCTGCGGCGTTTATGCCTGCGCATCTCGTGCCTGCGTCTGTCTGTGGAAGCTCGATGAACACGTCCACCACTGAGTTCGGGAACTCGCTGAGGTCAAGTGCCGGAAGGAGGGCATTCTTTGTCACGAAGGCTATCTCTTTCGAGCGCCTGCTGCCTCCTGGCCGTACCCTCTCTCCCTTGGATGAGAATGGCATCATGTTGTAGTTGACCCTGAGTATGCCTTTCTCAGGGTTCTGCAGGAATCTCGGGAAAAGGTTCCTTGGGCCGTAGACTGCTGCGTATGCGATGGTCTTGCCCGTGCGGAACATGGCTGATCCGTCTGCCCGGCCGATCACTCCGGCCTTGGCTTCCATCTCTCTGCACTGGTCCATCTCCCTTCCGTCTAATCTTTTTGTGTAAGTCATTTTGATCCACCTAAAAATGCCTGTATCTTCTCAGTGAGGCCTTGCGTATGGGCTTCTTGCTCGATCAGCCTTATGGCGTCCTTGGCCAGCTGTTCTTTCTGGGGGTCTCCGTCCACCCAGACCACGCCGTTCTGGCCTACCACTATCCTGCAGCCTGTCGTGTTCTTCAGCAGGCTTACCATGCTGCCCTGCCTGCCGATTATCCTCGGCACCTTGCTCGGGCTGACGTAGATTATCCTTCCGCCAGTGAGCTTCTTCAGGCCTGGTCCCTTCATTGTCGCGTCCGCAAGTTTCTGCGAGGTGACGTTGGTTATCTGGGTAGCTACCCAGTCACCTATCTTGAAGTACTTGGTGAGGTCTGCACCCCTGGTTATGAAGTCGCTCGTAGCATCCTTCATAGGGAGCATGGCATGATAAGCTGAGTTCACGTCCATGAGCCATCCGTTGAAGGTTATGTCAGTCACATTACCTATCACTAAGTCGTCTTTCTTGGGCACGTACTTCCCTGAGAGAGGCACTATCTTCAGCGCTCTCCCTGATATCCTCAGCTGGCCCACCATCAGGGCCACGATGTTATCGCCGTCCCTGTATGTGCCGAAGCCTGGTAGGAAATCCATGCCTTCTGCCAGGTTCTCACCTGGTACTACGATGTCTTTGTCATTTGCTATCATTTTTCCCATTTTCTTCACTCCATGATCTTTGTTGTAATATTACCGTGTGTCATCGCATTGAGCTTGTCTAACAACTCCTGTTGTAGACCGGCTGCAACCTCGACCTGGCCGTGCCATGAGCCGTCGTTCATCCATCGGTCTGTCATTATCCTTGCCATGCCCTTGATCGTTGAGTAGCACTTGGCGCCGTACTCTGCCGGTATCACGAGCTCGAGCTTCCTGACCTCGATCGAGATCGGCAGCACAGAGCTGATGGCCTTGACTATGCCCGGTATCTGTTCCTCAGCGCTCTTCTGGTCGTCGACGTGGACCTTGGCTGCCGTCATCGCGTTCCTGATCCTGTCAGGAGGATGCGGATAGCCTGTCTTGGGGTCGATCGCGTTCCGATGTATGTGGTTCACTATCTGCTTGACCTTCTCTTCGAGCATCTTGGTCCTGTAATTGCCCGAGAGCTGTATCTCGCCGTGCTTGATTATGGCTTCTATGATTTTGTCCTTGTCATCGGTGTTGAAGACCTTCTGCATGAGCTGCTCTGATGCGAGCTCCCCTTTCTTGGCGTCGTGGAACACTTCGTCCGATTGTATCACGTCGCTTAAGTCGGCTTTTCCCTGCCTGTATTCCATGGCCTTGTCAGGGTCTACTACGACCTCGAAGACATCTCCTGCCTTCTTGAGCCGTGCCACGTTGATGTGCAGCTTCTCCTTGCTTACGTTGAGGCTCATGTTATCACTTCTTCCTTGAGATGTATTTTGCCAGCTCGTCCTTGGGCAGTCTCGTGAACTTCTTGTCCTTCTTGGTGATGGTCACGACTTCGAGGCGTTCTGCCTTGAACTCCTCTCCCAGGACTTTCTTGAGGGCCTTCATGCTGAGCTTGATGCCCTCGTCGATCGTGAGGTCGTCCTTGAATTCCTTGTGGAGCATCTCCTCCACCTCTGTTTCGCCTTCGCCTATGACAGAGGCCCTGTACTGGAAGTATATCCCTGTGGGGTCTGTCTCGAATAGCTTGACAGAGTCGTTCTCCACTCCGCCTATGAGCAGGGAGACTCCGAATGGTCTCAGGCCGCCGCTCTGGGTGCAGAGCTGCTTGAGGTTTGATATGTCCTTGACTATGCTGAGCGTGTCGATCGGTGAGTCGAACGTGACCCTGTGCTGCTGGGCCTTGACTTGCGCCCTCTCAACCAGCACGCGGGCGTCGCTGATTATGCCTGATGCTGTTGCAGCTATGTGGTCGTCTATCTGGAATATCTTCTCAACTGCCTCTGGCACCACGAGCTTGTCCACTATCCTCTTGTCTGTGACTAATAGCACTCCGTCCTTGCAGACCATGCCTATGGCTGTGGAGCCTTGCCTTACGGTCTTCTTTGCGTACTCCACCTGGAGCAGCCTGCCGTCTGGGCTGAACATAGTTATTGCTCTATCGTAACCCATCATCTGATGCTGTACCGGTTGCATTTTTATCCTCCTATCAGGGCCTTCGCCTTGCTTATCAGGCCCGACACTCCTTTTGTTTGTAATATGATGCCGTCTGTCATCGTGAAAGCCGCCTTGACATGGTCGACGTAATTGTGCGCTGTCCTTACCACGATGCCGTCTTTTGTGTATGTCTCAGGCAGGGGAAAGGCTCCAGCCTGGGCTAGTCCGAGCTCGCCCAGATAGTCGAGAAGGGCCTTGTTCATGGCCATTATCAATGCGGATTTTGAAGTGTTTCCCATGACTTCCATGGCGATGTATCGTTTCTTTTCCTTGTGTGCTGGTCTTAATGGTTTTATCTTGATTTCCATACACCTATATCGAGAATAAGGTTTGCTCCCTTTTTCTCTCTCTCAAGTGAGGTAAAAGCCCAGAGATATTTAAAGCTTTTGGTTGAATTAATTTCAATATAGAAAAATATTATCAGAGCAAACTTTAAATAACTCCGTGATATCCCCCTGCCATGCTCGATACTGCGATGAGAATCATTGTCTATGTGCTGCTGGCAGTAGTATCAGCCCTGCCGCTCTACCTAGCTGTCAACATACTGGGCAAGCGGACCTCGCTCCTAAAGGTCTTATTGGTGAATATCTTGGTGGCGGTCGTGTTCGCGTCTGTGCAGTCCTGGTTCCTCACTTGGGGCTGGATACTGGGCATAATCGTCCTTCTCCTGGTCTACAAGGTCATGTTTGATATTGGTTGGATACGGGCCCTGCTTGTCTGGGTGGTGCAGATGCTCTTCATCGTGCTGTTCTCGCTGGCCCTGATGCTTCTAGGCATTTTCCTTTAATACAGCCACCTGCAATTCTTTGCCAGCTCATCCGCATTCTCATATCTCTTCGATGCGCCGAACAGAAGGAGGTGCTTATCAAGGTCTGATACCGCTCCGAGGCTGGAAGATATCCTCAACTGCTCATCGCAGACCACCTGGACACCCTTCTTCACTGCAAGATGCCCTGTCACCATCATGTCCAGGCCTGGATGCCCTGTGCCCATGAACTTGAGGAATCCTGGGATATGGCTGAAATAATTAACGCCTTGAGATCCTCGTTCGTTGCTGTTCATGAAGAATTCCCAGAGGACCTTTCCGGTCCAATTATCTTCAAGGTGTTTTCCTAATGATGGGTTGAAATCATCTGTCTGAATCGGCTCCCCCATCCTTTCCGCAGTCATCACCAGCTGACGTAGCATGGCATCATGGTCCCAGTTGGAGAAGCTCTGATATGTCACCTTATAAGCTTCCTGTCGATCCTCGCCGATTATCTGTGTTGCGCCTGCATGCAATAGCAGCACCCCTCCGGCTGTCCTTACTGCGAAGGGCATATCTTTCAGGAAGTCCACATACTTCTGCCTGTCATCCTTGATCGCGTCCTCAAAGGCCTTGCTGAACTCGTATGGTATGCCTGTATCCTTGTCCTGCTTGAACAGATTCATGTGATATACCGGAGCCATCTCATGGCCGCCCATGACAGCGATGTATGGCGAGCCTGGCTTGTTCGTCCCCAATGCCATCAAATCATCGATTATCTCTTTGGAGCGGTCCTCTTGGTCTGGGTAAGCATGGATGATGTCTCCGAGAAAGACGCATATGTCTGCATTGCCGTCCTTGTTGAGGCTGGCGAATTGCTCCTTTGATCTCCGGTAGTCCTGCCAGTTGCCATGGAGGTCTGTCACAGCCATCAGCTTGCCTACCTCTATATCGATGATCCTATTTGTCATATAGACCTACCCACCCCTTTCTTCAGAATTACTAATCCCTTTTCTTCTTCTTGGTCTTCTTTATCTCTTTCTCGAGCTTGAGCCTGTCCAGGAGCTCCTTGTAGCGGTTCCTGATCGTGACTTCTGTTACGCCTGCCACATCTGCAACCTCTCTCTGGGTGCGCTTCTCGCCGTGTATCAGGGCTGACACGTAAAGTGCTGCAGCTGCGATGCCTGTCGGTCCTCTTCCTGAGGTGAGCTCTGCCTTCTGCGCTTTCTCCAGGATCTCTATGGATTTGCTCTGGGTCTCTGCTGACAGCTTAAGGGCGGATGCGAAGCGTGCGATGTAGTCAGCCGGATTGCTTGGCAATATGGTTATGCCCAATTCACGGGTCACGAACCTGTAGGTCCTGCCTATCTCCTTCTTGTCTATGCCTGACGCTTCAGAAAGCTCGTCCAACGTCCTAGGCACGTCGTGTCTCCTGCAGGCGGCATATAGCGCTCCTGCTACGACGCTTTCCATTGATCTTCCCCTGACCAGTCCGCGTTGGACCGCAAGGGTGTATATCCTGGCTGATTCCTCTTCAACAGAGGACGGTAGCTTGAGGAAGCTCGATACCCTCTTCAGCTCTGCCAGCGCCAGCTTGAGGTTGCGTTCTATGGCTGTCGAGATGCGGTATTGCCATTTCCTGAGCCTGAAGAACTTGTTCCTGTCCCTGTTGCCGAGCATGTAGAGGTCTGATTTCCTTCCGACTTCAGTGCCTAAGCCTTGGTCGTACTGGGTATAGCTCATGGGGGCGCCTGTACGCCTCAGCTTGTCAGCTGATGTAGAATCGAACTCACGCCATTCCTGCTCAAAATCCACCATGCGTTCCTCGACCACGAGGCCGCAGTCCTTGCAGATTATCTCTCCCTTCTCCTTGTTCCAGAATAGGTTAATACCGCCGCATTCAGGGCATTTCTTTACATAGTGTGAGTGCATATGGATCCCCCCGGTCAATAATGATAGTGATCAATTGCAGACGATTGCAGACGATTATCACTCTGCAGTTGTTATATTACTGTATACCCCTAATTACCAAACTTTTAAATACAGAATGCGGATATCATATATAAACCTTTCGGTTATTCCTTGTGTTTGCGAAAATTATTTAAAGGG
>Ga0180007_10002212_pt1 | contig 23732 bp, 33 predicted proteins | sample MM_PC_MetaG_FD_121122 | JGI IMG/M metagenome (GOLD analysis project Ga0180007, IMG submission 121122) | Groundwater microbial communities from the Aspo Hard Rock Laboratory (HRL) deep subsurface site, Sweden - MM_PC_MetaG | ecosystem: Environmental > Aquatic > Deep subsurface > Groundwater... | reverse complement strand
GAGAAATTAGCTAAAGAAAATAAATTGTATGATCCTAAAATGAAATATGGGCCAATAATTGTATGTATTGGCGAAGGACAGATTTTGCCTGGTTTAGATTCTGATTTAATAGGTAGGGAAACTGATAAAAAATATGAAATTAAGTTAAATGTAGAAAGAGGTTTTGGAAAAAAGGATGCAAAATTGATTAGAATAGTTCCTGTAAAAAAATTTTTTGATCAAGAAATTAATCCTATGCCTGGTTTACAAGTTAATTTTGATGGTATGGTTGGCATGGTTAGAGCTGTTAGTGGTGGTAGAGTTATAGTTGATTTTAATCATCCTTTAGCGGGAAGAGAACTTATTTATGAAGTAAACATAAAGAGAAAGATTGATGATCTAAAAGAAAAGCTTGAAAACTTGCTTTATTTTGAGTTGGGATTAAAAGATAAGTATGAAGTTGATATTAAACCAGAGAAGATTACTATAATTCTAGATAAAGAAATACCTAAAGATGTTAATAAGAAATTTGTTAAAAAAGTCAGGGAATTAATACCAAAAATTAATAAATTAGAAATTGTTAAAAAGCAACTACTCAAGAATAATTAATTTTATATATTAGTTTGCAATCCCTATATTTAAAAGGTGCAAAAGTGGATAGCATAATAAACCGGGCAAATGAAAGAGAGGATTTTGAACTTAAAGAAACTCCTCAAAAGACTTCTGATATTGATGAAGAATTAGAGCAAATATTAGCTAAGCAAAGAGCTAAAATTAAAGTAATAGGTACTGGTGGAGGAGGAAATAATACTATTAATAGGCTTTCTGAGATAGGTATTACTGGTGCTGAAACTATAGCTGCAAATACAGATGCTCAAGATTTGTTGTATACAAATGCTAATTTTAAGATTTTATTGGGTAAGGAAGTTACTCATGGTTTGGGTGCTGGAAGTATCCCACAGATAGGTGAAGAAGCTGCTAGAGAAAGTGAACATGAGATAAAACAGAAATTACAAGGTGCTGATATGGTATTCATAACATGTGGTCTTGGAGGTGGAACTGGAACTGGAAGTGCACCTGTGATAGCTGACATTGCTAAAAAATGTGGTGCTTTGACTGTTGCAATTGTTACTGTTCCATTTGCTATGGAAGGTCAAAGAAGGTATGAAAATGCTATTATTGGTTTAGAAAGATTAGAAAATATAGTTGATACTCTTATTGTAATACCAAATGATAAATTGTTGGAATTAGCTCCAGATTTACCATTGCATACTGCATTTAAGGTTGCAGATGAAATATTAACTAATGCTGTTAAAGGAATAGCTGAATTAGTAACAAGAGCTGGATTAGTTAATCTAGATTTTGCAGACATAAGAACTGTTATGGGCAAGGGTGGAGTTGCAATGATCGGTGTTGGTGAGAGTGATACAGAAAATAGAGCTATTGAAGCTGTTGAAAAAGCAATCTCAAATCCATTATTAGATGTTGATATATCTGGTGCTAATGGTGCGTTGATTAATGTTTCTGGTGGAAAAGATTTAACATTGGAAGAAGCAAAGAGTGTTGTGGAAAGTGTTTCTAATAAATTAGATGATGATGCAAGAATTATATGGGGTGCACAAATATCAGAAGATTTAGATAGGACTGTAAGAGTTATGTTAATTGTGACTGGTGTTTCAAGTCCTCAAATATTTGGACCAAGAAGAACTTCTTCTGTTAAGAAAAGAAAAGAAATTGAAGAGCAGTTAGGTATTGAGTTTGTAGATTAAACCATAATAAATAAATTTATAAATTTTCTATTATTTCAAAAGATATAATGATAGATCCAACTTTAATAAATGGTGCTAAACAAGGATTAGAAAATATGTTGTTTCTTAAAAAAGGTGATAAAGCATGCATAGTCACAGATCAAGCAACTATGATAAAAACAGAAAATGCATTTGTAGAAGTTGCGAACCAAATTACTGGTGAAAAAAATGTTACTGTTTATGTTCTTGAGGATTCTGGTGAAAGACCTTTAAAAAAAGTACCAGAAGGACTAGAAGTAGCAGCAAAAGAAGCGGACGTAACAATGTTTGTTGCTCAAGCGCTTGGTGAAGAATTGGAAACTGTAAGAAAACCATTAATAAAAACAGCAACTAAATATGGGGCTTCTCATGGTCATTGTCCTGGTTTCACAAGTCAAATGATGTCTCAAGGAATGGCTACTGATTATAAAGTGGTTTATGCTCTAAGTAGTGCTTTAAAAGATATTCTTTCAGGTAAACATAGATTTAATATAACAAGTGAAGCTGGAACGAATTTGATTGTTGATACATTAAAACACTTTCCATGGTTACCTTCTCAACCAATAGCAAGGGGAGATTATGCAAATCTTCCGGATGGAGAGGTTTTCTGTTTTCCGGCTGATGTAAATGGAACTGCTGTATTTGATGGTTGTGTGGGGGATAATTTAGCAGCAAAATATAGAAGTATTAGTGGAAATCCCCTTTATGTTCAAATCCAGAATGGGATGGCTGTTGATATTGCTTGTCCCGGAAATCAGGGATTAAAAAAAGATTTCAGAACATATGTTCTAAATTTAGATGGTAAAAGAGAATTTTTAACTAGGAGAGTTGGAGAATTTGCACTTGGAACTAATCTTGGTGTAAATATTATAACAGGTAATTTACTTCAAGATGAAAAGTGTGGTAGGGCAGTGCATCTGGCTTTTGGAGATCCGTTAGATCATAGTGGAACAAAGGCAGGGTATGAATGTAAGGGTCATATGGATGCATTGATTGTTGATCCAACAGTAAGAGCTGATGGTATTTTAATAATGGAAAATGGATTGTACACAGAAAAGGTTATGAAAGCAGCACTACAACATTTACCAATAGGATATCACTTAGCTACAGGAAGGGATTCTCATAGCGGATTTTCACTTAGAAAATTAGTATCAAATTAAACAGAAACCCTTATAAATCATCAAAATTCTTAAATTTTACGTTCTAAAAAGCTTTTTATATAAGTAATATTCAAGGTAAATGAAATGGAACTAGAACAAAAAAGGACTTTGTGGAGTAGGCTAAGAAGCTTTTTAATAGAATGTAGAAGAGTATACAAAATCACAAAAAAACCAAATAAACAGGAGTTTTCAATTATAGTTAAAGTATCTGCTATAGGTATGTTAATTATAGGTGCTATGGGATTTATAATCCAAATGATAGCATTAATAATAAGTTAAAAATGGAAAGTCAAATTTTTGCATTAAGAACAACTGCTAATAGAGAAGATCAAGTTATGGACTTTATGATAAGTAATGTTGAAAAAAAGAATCTTGGTGTTCTTAGTATAATCAGACCTCATGGTTTAAGAGGTTATATCTTTATTGAAGCTGAAAAAAGAGAAGATGCTGAAGAAGCATTCAAAGGTGTTCCTTATGCAAAAGGTTTATTGCCTAAGACATTGGAATATAAAGAAATTGAAAATATGTTAGAGCAAGTAAAAGTACAAACTAATATTAAAAAAAATGATATTGTAGAAATTATTTCTGGTCCTTTTAAAAGAGAAAAGGCAAAAATAACAAGAATAGATAAAGTAAAAGAAGAAGTTGTAGTTGAATTATTAGAAGCTGCTGTTCCAATTCCAATCACAGTTAAGATGGATTCTGTTAAAGTTATAAGAAGAGACTCAGAGGAGGAGAAAGATGAGTAAAGAAACTGTTGAGATAATGGTTGAAGGTGGTAAGGCGAGTGCTGGACCACAGATGGGGCAATCATTTGGTCCATTGGGTGTTAATATTCAAGAAATTTTATCTGAAATAAACAAAAAAACTGCCGATTTTAAAGGTATGAAAGTTCCTGTTAAAGTTACAGTTGAAACTTCTAATAAATCTTTTACAATTGAAGTTGGTACTCCCCCAACATCTGAATTGATTAAAAAAGAAGTTGGTGTAGATAAGGGATCTGGAGAACCAAATAAAAATAAAATTGGAAATTTAGCTATTGAACAAGTAATTAAAATAGCTAAGATGAAACAAGATAGTATGATTATTAATAACCTAAAAGGTGCTGTTAAAAGTGTTATTGGTACATGTGGATCTTTGGGAGTTTTAGTTGAAAATAAAATACCGAATGAGATTAATGTTGAAGTAGATAATGGTGTTTATGATAAAGAAATCAATGAGGGCAAAACTGAACCAAGCAGTGATAAACTGAGTATGTTGAAAGCTTTCTTAAGTGGAAAGAAGAAAGAGTATGAAGCAGAATTAGCTGCTAAGAAAGCTGAAGAGGAAGAGAAGAAGGAAGAGAAAGCTGAGGGTGGGGAAGAGAAGAAGGAAGAGGCACCTAAAGAAGAGCTTAAGAAAGAAGAAGAGAAAAAGTAATTTGTTTAAACTACTCACTTAGAATTTTCTTCCATTTTTTTATTTAAGAATCCTATCTGTTCATTACATCTAATTATACCTTCTTCAAATAGTTGAAGTTCTTTTATTAGGAAACTAATTTCTTTATCATGGTATTTTATATATTCCTTATGATGATTCTCAATCTGATTTATATGAAATTTTAATTTTTTTAATTGATCTTCCTTTTCTTCAAACCTTATAGTTCCTTGAATATTCTTTTTATGTTTTCCTGCTGAACCATTATGAAAATTTATCCAACCTTCATTATATTTGACTTCTTCTTTGTTTTTTTCTAATATTTTTTTCAACTTTTCTATTTCTTTTAAATAAAACTCTTTTTTACTTTCTTGTATTCCTTTTTCTTCATTAAGGTATTTTAATCTTTCAACTTTATCTTCATTACCTTTCATTTTCTAATACTTCGGCAATTCTTGCTTCAACATTACTAAAAAAATCTCTCTTAAAATTGAACTTTTTAGCTCCATGACTTAAAGCTTCTTCCCTATGATTCTCTTTACTTATTGAAAGAACAGGAAGACCACTACTTGAAGCTTTACTAATTACCTCCAAACCGCCTTCAGGATCAGCATCAGTCAAATGATAATCGCTTATAACTAAATCATAAACTTGATCTTCGAGCTGTTTTTCTGCTTCTTCTCTACTTTGTGCCCAATAAACATAATGTTCTTTTGGAAGCCCAGCCATAAAAAGCTGATAACATTCTCTCATATCATCCACAAAAAGTATTCTTGACATTTTAATTACCCCATCATACCTGGCATTCTTACTCCCCTAATGCCCCAATGTCCTCCAGGATGTTGATCAGCAACAACTTTTTCTAAATCAGAATCACAAACATAACATTTAAATCTAAGTTCCTCTGCACATTTAGTATCAAAAGTATAACCTAATCTTCCACGACCCCTACCTTTTATTTTATGTTTTTTAATGCCTGCTCTTTCATAATTAGCATCATCAAATGCATCTCCATCTTCAGAAAACAATGCTTTTCCTTCTTCTTCATCAAGATGTATAAACATATGATTATGATAAGAAAGACTTTTAAGATCTCCATCTACAAAATCCTTAATTGTTCTTTCTAATTCCTCAACATTTATAGGATTAGAAGGCAAATTATCGCATGTTATTTCTCCTTCATCATTAAACCTAACAATATTACCCTGACTTTTAAGATGTTCAAAAAATACCCCCTGTAATAAGCTATACTCTTTACTTTCCTGTGAACATCTATACCATTCTGGTTCAACATAAAAAGCATCCCCTATATTTCTCCCACATTTTTGACAATCAAAATCATATCTATCCATTTTTCCTCCTAATTTTAGAAAAATTCCTAAAAGATTGTATGATATCGGATGATTCAATCTCTAATTTTTCTTCTTTATCTAAATCATCTAATTCTTTTTCCCTTTCTGAATCTTTTCTTATTCTCATTTTTACCACAATATCATAACAACCGTAAACTATTTAAGCAATTGTAGTCATGTAACATAACAACAAAATGTTAGAAAAATTTGGTTTAACAAACACTGAAGAGAAGGTTTATTTAGTTTTGTTAAGATTGGGATCATCTTTAGCAGCAGATATAGTCAAAAAAACACAATTGCATAGAACTACAGTATATGATGTTTTAGATAGATTAATAGAAAAAGGTTTAGTAAGTTATATAATAAAAAATAAAATTAAACAATACTCTGCATCTAATCCTTCAAAATTTTTAGATATTGCTTTAGAAGAAAAAAAAGAAGCAGAAGAAAAACAAGGATTAGCAAGAGCAGTTATAAAGAAAATTAGATTAATAAAAGAAGAAGGTAAAGATAAACAACTTGCACAAATATTTACAGGAAATAAAGGCCTAAAAACGGTTATGAATGATATAATAGAAATAGGTCAAGATTTTATTGAATTTGGAGTTGGTGGAAGATTTGAAGAGAGTTCACCAATATACACAAAACAATGGGCAAATCAGCGTAGAAAAAAGAACATCAAAGCAAAAATAATATGTACTAAAGGAACAAAAGCTCCGATTTGGAAAATGAACGAGATAAAGTTTGTTCCAAAAGAATATCAATCTCCAGCTTCAACTCTTATTTATGGTAATAAAGTAGCTATATTCATTGAAGAAGAACCTATTCTAATAATATTAATAGAAAGTATTAAGTTGGTTCAAAGTTATAAGAATTACTTTAGATTGTTATGGAGAATTGCTAGAAAATGATAAGGTTTATAAGTGGAAATTATACCCAAAGTTGGGGCTAACTATCTACAGGATGGGATTGTTCCATAACAACATTATGCTGTAGGATAGCTTGGATTAGTCTCTCGGCTTTGGGTCCCATTAAGGCAGAACAGCCGATGGCCCCGGATATGGTAATTGATTTATCATAGGGGAATTCAAATCCGGGCAGCCCCACTTTTTATTTATTAATTATTCCCAATAATCTTTCTCTTTTCCTTATATTACTAAAACCTACTTTATCATCATATACTCTCAGAAATCTTTTATTAAGTTCTTTTGTTCTATTGAGAATCTTTTCATTTTTATTGTATGTTTTATCATTTAAATATCTTTCTACCGGTTCAAATTAGAAAATTAAAGCGTAGATTTAATAAATAAGTAAAAATAGCCTAAAACACAAGCTTTTTAAATAATCAAGAAGGAGATTTTTTATGGCTAAGAAGAAAGTAGGGAGTGCTGGACGTTTTGGAGTAAGATATGGTAAAACTATCAGAAAAAGAATATCTGAGATAGAAAAAAAACAAAAAACAATATATAAATGTCCTTATTGTTTTAAAACTAAAGTTAAAAGAGTTAGTGTTGGAATATGGCATTGTAAAAAATGCGATGCTAAATTTACTGGAAAAGCGTATTCAATGAGGTAAAATGGCTATATACAAATGTTTTAATTGTGATAAAATTGTTAAAGATGAATTTGTTAAAAAAAGAGTGAGATGTCCTTATTGCGGAAGTAAAATTCTATTTAAACCAAGAGTTACAAACAGTAAGGTAAAGGCTGTATAAAATGGATGTTGATAAAAATACAAAAGAAAAGATTATGCAATTGCAATTAAGTGAACAAAAATTACAAAATTTTCTTATGCAAAAACAACAATTCCAAGGTCAATTAATGGAAATTGACAATGCTCTTGGTGAATTAGATTCTGGAAAGGGTGAAGTCTTTAGAATAATAGGGAATATTATGATTTCAAGCAACAGGGATGATTTAAAAAAAGATTTAAAGGAAAAAAAACATATTTTAGAATTAAGAATCAAAAATATTGAGAAACAAGAAGAAAAAATCAAAGAAGAAGCAGATGAAATTCAAAAAGAGGTTGTAAGTAAGTTGGAGAAGATTAAAAATGATTGAAGAAAAAATTATTGAAGTAATAGAAATTCTTTCTCAAATAGAAGGAGATAGTACTGTTCCAAGGAATGTTAGAATAAAGATTAAAAGTGCTACTCATGCTTTAAATGGTGGTGAGCAAATATTGGCTGTTAAAATAGATAGGTCAATTCAAGAATTAGATGAAGTTGCTGATGATCCAAATGTGCCTGCATATACAAAAGCACAGATATGGAATGTAGTAAGTATTTTGGAGAGCTTGCAATAGAAATCTTTATATATTTATTTGTATTTTTACAATCACAAAGGTGTAAAAAAATGGGTTGGTTTGATAAAATAAAGGGAAAAATTGGTTCAAGTTCTAGTGAATATCCTGAAGAATTTACTGATGACTATGTTGAGCTTGATAGTGAGATTGGAAAGGATTCTAAAACAAGAATTTCTGTTAGACCTTTTGTAATTGAAGATTTTGCTGATATTAAACCAATGCTTGATTCTTTAAGAGAAGGTTATACAATTGCTTTAGTTAATATAAAGCCTTTGAAAGACAGAGACATAATTGAATTGAAAAGGGCTATTAATAAGTTAAAGAAAACTTGTGATGCTTTGGGTGGAGACATAGCAGGTTTTGGTGAAGATTGGATTGTTGTTACACCTAGTTTTGCACATGTTTATAGAAACAAAGAGACAGAAGATATAAAAGAAGAATAATTCTTTAACACTAGTTTTATAAATTTATTATATTCTTGATTTTTGTGGAAAAAGTTTACGAAACTAATAGTGAATTGTTAAATTATGTAAGGTTCCATACATGGATTATGACTATTGGTGGGGTAGATAGAACTTTTTTTAATCGTGAATCTGATTTAAATATGCATGCTGAATATAATTTTAACAGAGGGAGATTGGGATATGATGAAAAAGGTGTGACTAATATTATCTCAAAAATACTAATAGCAGTTAATGGTGATTCTATAGAAGGTATGTGTGATGCTATTGAAAAACAATTTCCCGTATTAAAATAATTAACACTAGTTTTATAAATTTTTTTGTGTTATAATTTTTATGAATAAAATAGAAAAAGAGATGTGCCCTTTCTGTAGAACTAAAAATCTAACTTTGATAGAAGAAGAGAAAGAGGTACCATCTTTTGGAAAAGTTTATGTTTTAACTATGAAGTGTTCTGATTGTGATTGTGATAAAAAAGATATTATGTTTGAGGAAGAACAAAAACCCTGCAAACTTATGTTTGTTATTAATTCTGAAAAAGATTTGAAAGTTAAAATAATTTATTCTGCAGAAGCTACAATAAAATTACCACAATTGAGATTGAATATTCCTGCTAATAGCGGATGTATTTGTAATATAGGTGATATATTGGATCAGTTTGAAAAACAATTAGAAGAAGAAAGAGATGCTACTGAAGACCAGTCTGATAAAAAAAGTTTTAGAAATTCTTTGAAAAAATTAAGAAAAATAAAATTTGGAGACATTTCTACTAAATTAGTTATAGAAGATCCTAGTGGAAATTCTGTTATTTTAGATAAATGAAAACATTATTTATTCCTGCAGAAAGTACTGAAGATGCTTTAGAAGTAATTAAGAAGAAAAAATTTTCTGGAAAAATTGGTTTAATAAGTACAGTACAGTTTTTACATCAATTAGAAGATATTAAAAAATATTTAGAAAGAAATGCTGAAGTTTTTATTGGCGGGCAAGTTTTAGGTTGTGATGTTAATAATGCTGTTAAAATAAAAGATAAAGTTGATTATTTCTTATTTATTGGTTCTGGAGAATTTCATCCAATAGAAGTTTATAAAAAGTGTAAGAAAGATATTTTTATTGTAAATCCATTGTCTAAGAAAATTTCTAAGTTTAAATATAATTATAATATAAAAGGAAAGTTAGCTAAATTTTATAATGCTAGGAAAATTGGGATTATAATTTCTATAAAACCTGGACAGTATAATTTGAAAAAAGCTTTAGAGCTTCAGAAGAAGTTGGATAAAGAGTCTTATATTTTTTTATGTGATGAAGTAAATGAAAAAGAATTGGAGAATTTTGGAGATATAGATTATTGGGTAAATACTGCTTGTCTTAGAATAGATTTTAAAGGTGTGGTTGGGATTTGGGATTTAGAATAGTAAACTTCATTTAAGTGAGAAAGAAATTAGGAAAATTATGAAGAAAAATAATAACACGCGATAGTTTTATAATATTTATTGGTACATCCACAATTATGAATATTAAAGAAGCAGTTCAAAAAATCCAAGAAATTGCAAAACAAAAAGGAGCAAATTCTACTAAAATAATTTCTATAAAAAATATTTTTGTAGAAAATTGGGTAAGACAAAAATGTGAATATGGCTGTAAAGGGTATGCCAGACATTTTACTTGTCCCCCATATTCTCCAACACCAGAAGAAACTAAAGGAAGGTTGATTGATTATGAGATAGCTTTGTTAATTGAATTTGATGGGTTTAAACAGAGAAAACAACAGCAAAAAATTCATGAAGTCATGTTTGAATTAGAAAGAGAGGCATTTTTAATGGGATTGATTAAAGCATTTTCATATTCTGCAGGACCTTGCAGAAGTTGTGGAAGTTGTTTAGCAGAAAAAGTAAAAGTTCCAAATAAATTTAGTAAGAAATTATGTGCTAATCAGAAAAAAGCAAGACCATCAATGGAAGCTTGTGGGATTAATGTTTTTAAGACAGTTAAAAATGCTGGATATCAAATTTCTGTTGTTCAAAAAGAAAAAAATGAATGTTTCAAAGGTTTTGGTTTGTTACTGCTTTATTGAAAGCACAATTGAGATTTAGAATAAAAAAAGAATTTTTGTTTAAATAGTTTTCTGAATTTAAAATTATTCTTTTAACCAAATAACAAGTAATTTGATCTTAGAATTTAATTCTTGTGGCAAATTTGGAAAACTTTTAAAAATTTCTGAGGAAAATTCATCAGATAATATTTTATGTTCTACTATATTGTATTGTTTAAAATCAGATAATTTCCATCCAGATTTATGAATTTCTTTTTCATTTCCAGCCCAAGCACCCTGGGGCATAAATCCAAGTGGTGTTGAAATTAAAATATTCTTAGAATGTTTAAATAATTTTTTTAATAATTTATGGGCTTTTTCTTTTTCTATGTGTTCTATAACATCACCCATAATAATTAAATCAAAACTGTTTAATTGATTGAGAACTTCAAATATATCTTTTTGGATAATTTCATTATATAATTCTTTTTGTATCTTTGTTATACATTTTTTAAATGGTTCAACACCAATAATATCTATTTTCCAGTCTTCTTTATTGAACTTTTGTCCAATTAGAACTTCAAAATAGTCTCTAATAAGAAATCCCCATTTTCCAAAACCACAACCAATATCAAGAATCTTAAATGGAGGTAGCTCAATCCCATTTCCTTCTAATACTGGTTTAAAATCTATTTTGTTAATATCAAATTTTGAAAGAATGTTTTTAGCAAGTAACATTAACATATATTGGATATTACATGGAGCACTTGATGACATAGTTTTATTAGATATGTAATATTAATAAATCATTCGATTTATCTTCTAAAATTATAATTTCTTCTTGACCTATTAAAGAAAGGTTTTCTTGGTGCTCCAAATCTATTAGGATTAAGAGCTATTACTCTTTCAACATTAGGCCTATCCATTTTCTCAATTGAAAATTCACGGTATTCATTAATAACTCTAGAAAAGTTTTCATAATCATATTCACAAGCTATGTTTATTACTTTTCCTTCTTCTCCAGCTCTTGCTGTTCTTCCTATTCTATGAACATAATCATTAGGATCTTTTGGTATTTCATAATTATAAATATGGGAGACATTGTTGATATGAAGCCCTCTTGCTGCTACATCTGTGCAAACTAAAACATGGGTTCTTGCATCATTGAATAATTCTAAAGTTTTGCTTCTTTTGTTTTGGGATAATCCACCATGGATTGCCATAGCATCAATTTTATTTGCCTTTAAGTTTTTTACAACGAAATCAGTAGTTCTTCTTGTATTACAGAAAACCATTACTAAACCTGCTTTTTCATTTTTTAATAAATGAATAAGTAAAGATAATTTTATTTGTTTTGGAGAATCATAATATACTTGCTTTAATTTTTTAGGATCCACCATTTTTTCAGCAAATACTTTTACTGGATTTATCATGTGTCTATTAGCTAGATCTCTTACTTTAGAAGATATAGTTGCAGAGAATAGCAAAGTTTGTCTTGTTTTTGGACAGAATCTAATAATTTTTTCTACATCAGTAATAAATCCCATATCAAACATTCTGTCTGCTTCATCTAAGATTAATAGTTTTATTTTTGATAAATTGATTGTTCTTCTTTCTAAATGATCTAAAAGTCTACCTGGAGTTGCAATTATTACATCTGCTTTTGGTATACTATGAATTTGATTGTTGATTGAAACTCCGCCATATACGGCTAATATATTTAGTTGTTTCTTTTTTGAGATCTGCTTTATCATTTCTTTTACTTGTTCTGCAAGCTCTCTTGTTGGAGTTAGAATTAAAGATTGTAATCCTCTTCTTGGAATTGTTTGGTTTATAATACCACAGCCAAAAGCTAAAGTTTTTCCAGAGCCAGTTGCTGATTCTCCGATTACATCTTTCCCTTCAATTATCATTGGGATTGACTTTTCCTGAATTTCGGTTGGTTTGTTAAAACCTAATTCCTCAATAGACTGGAATAGTTCTTTATCTAAGTTTAATTGTTCAAAGTTCATTTTTATTTAGCACTCATCAAAGAAAAAGCGAAATGTTCGTAACAAGTGCTTTCTCGTCTAAAAAGCTTAATATTTTGAGTTTTTGGTAGTTTATAAAGGTATTGTATTTGGTTTTTTTGTGCATAATTCTAGATAGAGTCGGATTTGAAAAAATAAGTTTTAAAAAGTTTCTTCATTTCTTTTGATTTACAATGGATTTAACAATAAAAACCCGTGAAACTGGTTTTGATTCGGAACCAATCCCGATAAATTATATTGCAAATTTTTGGAGAGTTGTGGATGTGGGTGATCTTGTTTATTACAGTAGAAGAAATGAAATAGTTCATATGTTCTTTCAGAAGTAGAAAGTATTGAAACTCCTGGTGGTGTGTTAAAAGTCTGCATTCTTGGTGATTATGAAGTACATAGAGAGACTATTCCTAAAGATGCCATTGTTTTTCTGCAAGTCGGGAAGAAATTTATTGGCCAATAGATGCAAATTTGCCTGGTAAAAGATTAAAAAGGTTGGTTGTGTATCCAGAGAACAAATAATTAATTTAATTTATAAATATTGAACATTATTACCTCTACCTATATTTCTGTAGTGCCTAATTTACTAATTTTAATCTTTTGTAAGCCCTAAACAATAAGTAGTCCCTAAAACATAACATTTATATACTTATTACCCACTACATAAATATGTTCATAGTAAAAAAGAAAATTTCTGGAAAAGAATATTTCTATTTAAGAGAATCAAAGAGAATAGGTAAAAAAGTAAAATCTATAAATAAAGGCTATCTTGGAAAAACCTTAGAAGAAGCAAAAAGGAAACTAAATCAAATGGAAGACAAATTCAATGAAACAGAATTTAACAGCTTTATACAAGAAGCTGGTTTAATATGGGGTCCAAGTCCTGAAATATATGGTGGAGTAGCAGGATTTCATACATATGGTCCTTTAGGTAAATTACTAAAGAATAAAGTTGAAAATTCAGTAAGAAGGATTTTTAATGCAAATGATCTAAGAGAGATAGAAGGTCCAACTGTTTTATTAGATAATGTCTGGGAAGCTTCTGGTCATTTAAAAACTTTTAAAGATAGAACTATCAAATGTTCAAAATGTGATGCAATTTTTAGAGCTGATAAAATCATAGAAGAAAAACATGACATATCAGCAGATGCATTTTCTGATCAAAAAATTTTAAATTTTATTAAAGATAAAAACATAAAATGTCCAAATTGTAAAGGAAATTTTCAAAATAAAATAGAAACACAAAGTTTAATGATGAAAACCAAAGTTGCTGGTGAAGATGCTTCTTTAAGACCTGAAACAGCAACTGGAACTTATTTACCTTTTCCAAGATTAAGTGTTTATTTTAGAAAGAAAACACCTTTCGGAGTTTTTCAAATAGGTAAAGCATATAGAAATGAAATTTCTCCAAGACAAAATGTTATTAGAGGAAGAGAGTTCACACAAGCTGAAGGTCAAATTTTTATTGATCCTTTAGAGAAGAATAATTGGGAAAAGTATGAAGAGATTAAAAATGTTAAATTGCCTTTTTGGGATTATAAAAGTCAGGGAAAAAATTTAGAAATTAAAGAAATTACAATTGAAGAAGCTCTTAAAAATAAATTTATTAATAGTCAAGTTTATGGTTGGTGTATTTGGTTAGCTTATGAGCAATTCAGAAGTTTTGGTATTCCAAAAGAAAGAATAAGATTAAGACAGCATCATCCTGATGAAAAAGCATTTTATGCAGAAGATGCATGGGATATTGAAATTAAATTAAATAGTTTTAATTGGACGGAGTGTTGTGGTGTTCATGACAGGACAGATTATGATTTAAAGCAGCATTCTAAACATTCTAAAGTTGAGCTAGTTTTAAGCAGAGAAAATGGAGAAAAGTTTTATCCGCATATATTGGAAATCGCGTTCGGAACAGACAGACCTACCTTTGCTTTAATGGACATCTTCTATCATAAAAAAGAAGCTGAAGAAGGTAAAACCATGTTTAAAGTTCCTTATAACATAGCTCCGATAGATGTTTCTGTATTTCCTTTAATGAAAAAACCTGAGTTGATTAAATTAGCAAGAGAAGTTAAAGATATCTTAGAAAGAGATTTTGTAGTTGACTATGATATATCTGGGAGTATAGGTAAAAGATATTTAAGAAGTGCAACTGCTGGAACACCTTATGCTGTAACAATAGATTATGATTCTTTAGATAATAAAGATTGTACAATCAGAGATCGTGATTCTGAAAAACAGATTAGAATTAAAATAAACAAATTAAAAGATGCTATTTCTAAACTTTTAGCTGGAGAAAAGTTGAGTAAATTTGGAAAATTTTTAAATTAATTTTTCATTTTAAAATGGTAATTAGGTTTATAAATATAAAATCCTGTTAAATTGTATAAAAAAACGAGGTGATTTATGATGGTATCTTTAAAAACGCCAAAACAAATAGGTAATAGAATTAAGCAGCTAAAGAAACAAGTTACAAACTTAGAGAAAATGAAGAAGAAGAAAGTAGCAGTTGCAAAGAAAAAGAAACCTGTAAAGAAAAAGGCAAAAAGAAAGAAAGCAAAAAAAAGAAAGAGAAGATAAACAATTTTTTTCTTTTATTTTTTAAATAGGAAGTTATATATTATTCTAATTTGAATTTTTTTGTGTGGGCTTGTTGTCCAATGGCTAAGATAATCGCTTGGCTTGCGATTGATCCGGGTTCGACACATTTATGCGGAAGTCCCGGCAAGTCCATATCTTCTATAATTTTGGACGAAAAGTTTATATACTCTAAATTTCTAATAATGCAATGAAAAAAATTTGGACTGCAAAAGAAGCTAGTCTAGTAAAAATGATGAGAAAGAAAAAGATTCCATATAAAAATATAGCTAATAAAATAGGCAATATTTCTTCTAATGCTGTTGGAATGAAAATAAGAAGAATGATGTGGAAAGGGGAAATAAAAACTCAAAAATGGATACATTATAATGACCATAATTTTGATAATGTAGGGAAAGAAGATCTTTTTAAAGGTATCCTTATATGGTGGTGTGAAGGAACTAAACCATCTAAAGGAAATTGTGCAGTTGAGTTTGTAAATTCTGATCCTATCTTAATATGGCATTTTTTAAGTTTTTTAAGAAAATTGAATATAAATGAAAAGAAGATCAAACTAAAATTAAAAATAGGTTTTAAAGAAGAAAAAAAAGCTAAAAAATTTTGGTGTGAAAAATTAAATCTTCCAATGTCCTCATTTAATAAATCTTCTCGCCCATCTGGTAAAGGGATAAGAAAAGGTAGGCTAAGATATGGTACATTAACTGTTAAATACTCTTCTAAAAAACTTTTATGTGAATTTGTTGATAGATGGAAAGAATTAATGGAAGGAGAATTACCTCCAAATCTAGAAAAAAATAAATATCAAATTAGTTGGGATTAAATTAAATGATAAAAGCAATAATATTTGATGTTGACGGTACATTGGTTGATTCTAATGAGATTGCTGTAAAATGTATTCAAAAATCTGCTAAAGAATTAAATCTAAAAATTCCTGATAGAAATAAAATACATTCTTTTTGGGGTAGAAGCTTAAAATATATGGTTAATAATTTATGGAAAAATTATGATCATCATAAATTTAGGAGATATTATTTTAATTGTTTAGAAAAACATAAAATTAAACAGATTCCTGGAGCCAAAGCAGTTATTAAAAAATTGAAAAAAGAATATGTTTTGGGTATTGTAAGTGGAAAAGCAAGATTAACTATGTTAAGGCAGTTTAAATATATGGGAATAGATAAAAATGATTTTAAATTTTTATTGAGTGCGGATGATACTAAATTCCATAAACCAGATCCAAAAGTTTTTGCAAAAGGTGTAAGAAAATTAAAAGGAATAAATAAAAAAGAAATTTTATATGTTGGGGATTTTATTATGGATTATCTAGCTGCTAAAATAGAAGGTTTTCAATTTGTGGCTGTTTTAAGTGGTTTTGGTAAAAGAAAAGAGTTTTTAGAAAATGGTTTAAAAAATAAAAATATATTAAAGTCTATTAAAGATCTTCCCAAATGGCTGGATAAAAACTATGTTTAATCCCAATAAAAATCTTCTTCTTTGTAGTTTAGTTTAAATGCTAAATACAATAAATCATTGTCAGTATCATTTACAGTTTCATGTTTCTCATTTGGTTCTATTACAATTATATCACCTTGTTTTATTGTGATTTTTTTACCATTCACAACAAAATATCCATTATTATTTAAGAAATAAAAAATTTCCGTTTGGATTTTGTGATAATGTTTTTTTGCAGTTTCGTGTGGTTTAATTTTAATTTGTTGTACATGTGCTCCAGAAATATTTAAATCTTTTTCAGTAAGGAATATTTTTTTGCTATACCCTTCTTTTTTATCCCATGATTTTTCTGATGATTTAATAAATTTCATATTAAAAAATTAATTAAAAAGATATAAAAAAACTATCTTTAATTATAAAAATTAAATCTTTCTCTTTCGCACATAATTGCTATTAAAGCAGCTGGATTATTTTGTTTAAATTTTTCAAAATTCTCCAAATCTACATCTGAAGGCAAGCAATGTTTAATTGGGTGAGAATGCATAGAAACTAAACTATCTGATGGACATGGTTCTGCTACAACTTGATTATGTGACTGAAACATCATTTCTGGCTCAAAAATTTCATTAATAAAATAATCTCCATTAGATATATTCCCTTTTAGACAGACTTTAAACTCTTTTTCAGGATTATCATCATAAATTTCTAATAATCCGTCATAAGACTCTTTTGTAAAAATTAATTTATTTGTAGAATTAATATCAACTTCATGATTTTTTACTGTTGAACTTTCAATCAAACCTGCCAGAATATCTCTTGTTATTCCATTTGTTAAAAAATAAGTTAAAACTATTGCTAAAAGAAAAATTGCTAAAACTATCAAGAATATTTTTCTAAAACGTGAAGGTTTTTCTTCTGGTGGTATTTCTTCCATAATAAGTTTATATCTTAATATTATATAAAAATATAGAAAATTACTTAAACATATTATTAATTAAAAGAGTATGAAATATTGTCTTTTTTGTAAAATAGCTAATGGCAAGATTCCTTGTGATAAGGTATACGAAGATAAACACATTATAGCATTTTTAGATATCAAACCTGCTACTAAAGGACATTGTTTAGTTCTACCAAAAAAACATTATAAAGAATTTTTAGATGTAAATCCAAAAGAATTTAATAATTTGATGAGTGTTTGTCAAAAAATATTGAAAGTTCTAATGAGAGTTGTAAATGCTAAGGGATACAATGTAATAATCAATGGTAGAGAAATTGGTGGCCAAATAGTTGATCATATTCATATCCATTTAATGCCTAGATTTAAAAATGATAGATTTGTTATTCATGGATCTAGGGTAAGCAATAAAGGAAATAAAGAGTTAACTGAGCAAATAAAAAGGTTTTTATAACAAACTTTTTTCTTAATTCCAAGCCTCTGTAGCTCAGTTGGCAGAGCACGAGAAATAATCGTGAATCTCATGTTAAGCAATATGCTTATGAGCCAGCTCGAGGTCCCGAGTTCGATTCTCGGCAGAGGCATTTTTAGTTATAAAACATTCCCTACAGCCCTATTGGATATATTACTTTCGGGGATTTCTTCTGTTTCATTTGTATAGTTTGATGGTGGTGTTAAGTCTCTATCCAACATGTCAACTCTTTCAACACCCCTGCTTCCTTCTGGTCCTATAAACTCTCTACTTCTTGCTGAAATTGGAACCCTTGATGTGACCAAATCTTGCTTGGTAGTGCTTCCAAAAGAATAAGCGTATTCACTAACATTTTTATCATTAATATAGAAGACTATTTTATCTCCAGGGTAACCTTTTACAAATAAATGATAACTTCCATCAGAGTTTGTGGTTGTTGTTGTAATAATATCGGTTCCTTCGTGAGTTACATTTGCTAAAACTAATACTCCTTCTCCTACTGAATCTCCATTCCAAGATAATACATTTCCACTGAATTCATGAAAATATGGTGGGTTTTTTGTGATCTTGCCAGAAGGTAATGGTTCTCCTGGTAATAAAACGATTATAATGCTTAATGTTACAAGTATGATTATAATTAAAATTACGACTGATGTAAATATATCTAATCTCTTTTTTTGTTTTTTCATTTTAATAATTATTTGTTATTTATCTCCTTTTTTAAATTTTCTGTTAAATATCTTCTATTCCAGCAACAGTTTTAATATCAATCCAATAAGCTTTACCTGGCTCTAATATAATTGGGTCTTCTAATTCCTCATATCCTAACATGTTTTGATTAAACCCCCAAACAGAGCTGTATGTTACATCTATTAAATCCTCTTCTATGTTTATATTATTTATACTACCTGAACCAATTAAGTTCCATCCTTTTTTAAGAAGAGGTAATTGTGAAATTGTGCCATTGAATTCCAAAGTCACATCATTATTTGTTAGGATGAAGTAACCTTGTCTCGGATTTATTTGATCTAAACTAGATGGAAGACTTGGATCATTATGATATGCGCTCCATTCATTTTCAGAATCATATGTGTAGATATCTGTTATATCTTCAAGAGCATCTCCAAAAGCTCCTTCTAAAGAATCATCATCTAATTCAAATGGTATTGAAATCAAATTTAATGGTCTTGTTATATTATATGTCAAGGATGGAGTTTCTGGTTCTGTCAAATTTATTTTGTAAATATTTACACCAAATCTGTCAAAATGATCTGAGAAGGTAAAACTATCTAGAACTGTTGGATTTGTATTATCTTTGAATAAAACTTGAATTCCATTATACTCTTGTGGCATCACAAAAGTTACATTTTTTTCTTGATCTTCTGCGTTAACTGATAAAATGTAAAGTTCATCATTAAACTCTTTAGCTAGGAATTCTATTTTGTCATCATTAACAGAAATTCCTTCTTTTTCTAATCCGTCCAATAAAATTGGGCTTAGTGTTTGAATTTCATTTGCTACCAAAGAAGTATCATCTATGAAATATCTTGAATTTCCTGAGGAGTTTGTATATTTATAACCAGTCCAGGCATCATCACCCCATGTAAAGTATATTATCCCTGTTGCTCCATGGATTATAGCTTGATAAGCCATGAATCTTTTTTCTTTTAATGTTGGGCCACGAGGGTCCATAGATGATGCTTTTGAATGATCTGCAACTAACCAGAAAGGCTTTTTTCCTTCTGTTACTTCATTAACCATTATATCTGTCAGATACCCTACAGCACTGATATCTAATGGGCCTCCAATTCTTTTAGTAAATTCATATGTAATACTTCCTGGTTTCATATAAAACTCTACGTCATCTGCTAAGTAATAATCTATGCTAACTATATCTGAAGATTCAGTGTATTTTCTTGAGTTTTCTATGAATTTATTCAGGTTACATTCTACATTATTTGGTCCACAAGAACCTCCTCCTGGTCCAATTGAAGGACCTAAATTAGTCCAAACTGGATGAAATGGGTCTGCTTGTTTTAAGAGAGTATATGTGCTATTCAGTTTTTCTTGTGTGTTTGTTCCATAAGGTTCTAAAAGAGGATCTATCCATGATGCATGAGCATTAATCTCATCATAAGAATAATAAATAAATGGTGTGTTATGTTGACTTAGACAATTTAAAAAACTAGATAATTTAAGATAAAATAAATTTCTTTTGTCTAAAAAATCATCTGAATCTTCAGATTTATAACTAAAAGCTGAGCGTATAATATTTGTCCCTGATGGAAATAGATTGTATGCTTCAGAATTTTCTAGTAACATATAACACTGTTTTAACATAGAAGGATTATCAAAAACAGGGCATGATCCTTCCCCACAATTCCAACAACTTTCTCCACAATTACATCTACCATAATAAAAGTCTTCTCTTCCAGATAAAAAAAAGAAATTTAAATTAAATCTATTTAAATCAGCGAAAGGGTTTGAAGAATAAGGACTTGCTCCGTACCAGTGTATTCTACAAGAGTCTGTTTCATTCCATGTTAAAGAGTACATCCCTACTGGAAAAAATGGTTCTCCATCAATTAAAAGAATATTATCGCTTCTTATGGTAACAGGAACGTCGTTTAAAGTCCCAGGGGGGGTTGTTATAGCAAAAATTTGGCTAGGAGTTCTATTAGTCTCTTCATTTAAGTTAGTAATTTGAAAGTACCATTGAAACCTTGTATCTACTTCTTCTTCAAATTCTCTTTCTATAGAATAAAATAGTTCTGTTTCACCAGACATGGAATCATCACAAATTGATGTGTAAGGTTGTGTATTCTTTTGTATTCTAAAACAAATTTCTTTTATTCCTGATGGATCTGACGCCATGACACTAAAATTTACTACATCATTATCATAGACTAACTGGGGGTTTTGTTTAAGATTGCTCCAAGAAGGTGATTCTGCTAATACAATCTCACTTAAAAAGATTACAAAAATTAATATTAAAAAAATTTCCTTTTTCATTTTTTCATATTATACTCCAAGTTTTTCTACTTCTTTAAGGTGATTTATATTCCCTTTTTTAATAGTTTTTAAATTTATTTCTAAAATAGCCATTTTATATTATCATATTATTAACTCATTTAAAATGTTTGCACAGATAAATATTAAAAAAATAACTTTTATCTTGTGTTGCATTGAATTTCATTTATATATTAATTGATTGTTACGATTTTTATAGTAATACCCAAAAATAATAAGGGTAGTTACAATTAAATTTACATAACCGATGTTAAACGGCATTGATTTTGATTTTTTCTGATTTGAAAGTTCTGCTGAGTTAGATGTAATTTCTTCTTCAGATGACTTTGTAGCTAGATATGTGTGTACACCAAAGTTTTCAAAACCATCTGAGAAAGAACCATCACTCAAAGAGATCGGTCTTTTGTCAAAAAACTCTTGTATCTGATTATATTCTGATGGAATGTTAAAAGTTGGCGTTTTTGTTAAATTTTCTGCATTAACTGATAAAATATAAAGTTCATTATTTAATTCCTTAGCAAGAATTTCTATTTTATCATCATCTACCTGTACATCTTCATTTGTTATTCCACTTATCAAAATTGGACTTAGTGTTTGAATTTCATTTGCTACCAAAGAAGTATCATCTATGAAATATTTTTCATCTTGTGATGAAATTGTATATGTATAACCACACCAAGCATCATCACCCCACGTGAAATATACTAACCCTGTTGCTCCATGAATTATAGCTTGATAAGCCATGAATCTTTTTTCTTTTAAAGTTGGGCCACGAGGATCTGAATCAGGGAGTCCACAGGATCCTAATGAATGATCTGGAACAAACCAGAAAGGTTTTTCCCCTTTTGTTACTTCATTTACCATTATATCTACAAGGAAACCTGTTGCAGAAATATCTGGTGGGCCACCCAATCTTTTAATAAAATCTTTGTAAATCGCATCTTCCTGGTTCATATATCCTTCATCTGTTAAATTATCTGCTGGATAAAAATCTATGCTGACTATATCTGAAGATTCAGTATATTTTCTTGAGTTTTCTATAAACAGATTTAAATTGCATTCTACATTGTTTGGTTCACAAGAACCCATATTAGGTCCAATTGAAGGACCAAGATTAACCCAAATTGGGTGGAAAGGGTCTGCTTTTTTTAATAATGTATATGTGCTATCTAATTTTTCTAATGTATTTGTTCCATAAGGCTCTAAAAGAGGATCTATCCATGATGCATGAGCATTAATCTCATCATAAGAATAATAAATAAATGGTGTGTTATGTTGACTTAAACAGTTTAAAAAACTAGAAATTTTGAAATAATAATTATTGAATCTTTTTTGTACATCTTGATCTGTACTCTCATTATTAAATTTGGTTACACTTTTAAAAAAGCTAGTTCCTGCAGGGAAAACATCGTAATTTTCGGAATTATCTAAAAGAAAATGACATTGATCTTGATTATAAGGGTTGGATAAAACTGGGTAAGAAGAAATTGGACCACAATTCCAGCAGTCACTTCCACAATCTCCTCTATCTGTATAAAAATCTGATGAGTCACCTTCTAAGAAGAAATTTAGATTGTAATTGTTCAAATCAGCGAAGGGATTTGAAGAATAAGGAGTCGGTACACCATATATAAGACCGTAAGCGTCTATTCGACAGTCATCTGTTTCATTCCAATTTAAAGAATACGTTCCAATTGGAAAGAATGGCTCTCCATCAACTAAAAGAATGTTATCATCTCTTATAGAAACAGGAACATCATTTAATGTTTCTGGAGGGGTTGTTATTGCAACCATGATGGGGGGAGTTTGATTTGTTTTTTCTTCTTCTGGATCTAGATTAGTAATTTTAATATACCATTGAAACCTTGTATCTACTTCTTCTGAAAATTGCCTTGTTATTGAATAGGAAGTTTCTGTTTGTCCTTGCATAGAATCATCACAGATTACTGTATATGGCTGAATATTTTCTTGTATATGGAAACATATTTTTTTTATTCCTATTGGATCTGATACAGTTACACTAAAATTTACAATGTCACCTTGGTACACCAAAGATGTATTCTGATTAAGGTTATACCAATTAGGATTAGCTGCATCAACAGTCTTATTTATAAAAATTAAGACTATGATTATTAAAAAGATTAATACCCTTTTTTTCATACATTTAATTTAATAATTCGTATATATAAAATTAACTAAAAAAGAAAGAAAAAAATGAGGTTATTTCTTACTCAATAAAATTTCTATTGAACTTACTCTTACTTGCTTTCCATCTTTGTTTTCAAATTCTTCTGAATCTATTTTTATATCTTTAACTTCAGTTGTGTTCTCTAGAAATCTTTTTCCAATAACTTCTGCTATATCTACTGCCCTTGCTATAAATTTTCCTCTAGCTTTAATCATTACTTCTTTTGCACCTCGTGTTGTAAATTGCATTACTACTCCAGTTACATAATTCATAAATGGTTTGTTACCAACAAATATTACGTGGTCATCTGCTACTTTTTCTGTCATTTTTTTGTTACCTCCAATTTCTTGATCATTCCTTTGTTTTCATTAATCTAGTGATATACCCTGCTATAATATTCCTTAATTTTTTAGATCCTATATTTAATTTTGTTTCAACTATCTTTTTATTCTCATTGAAATCTTTTTTGAAATCTGATTTATTACTATTATAAACATCTATGGCTGCTCTCTTGATCAATGTTGTTT
>Ga0180007_10002211_pt1 | contig 23734 bp, 50 predicted proteins | sample MM_PC_MetaG_FD_121122 | JGI IMG/M metagenome (GOLD analysis project Ga0180007, IMG submission 121122) | Groundwater microbial communities from the Aspo Hard Rock Laboratory (HRL) deep subsurface site, Sweden - MM_PC_MetaG | ecosystem: Environmental > Aquatic > Deep subsurface > Groundwater... | reverse complement strand
TATGACAAGAGTGAATATAATTCTAACGATGGAATATGTAAACGATGCTACAAAGAAAACGGCAATGAATGTATTGGTGGTTCTGGGGGAGGAGGACATACTAATGTAGGACACCCGCCCCCCGGTGGTGCAAGTAGACAAGGAGATTAAGATAATGGCTAACAACCAGCTACACCCGACCGCGAGCAGCGGTGCCGATAAAGAGACTGAGGGCGGCGGGTGAGCATTACGTTATCTTTAAAAAGGAGTAAATAATGGACGATATTTATGAATGGGAGTTTCCAGAACCAAGTCATTTAGTTGACGTGGAAAGGGTTTGTAGGGAGGTAAACGATATTCCGGCCATTTTTGCAAAAATGTATATGCGCAAATTATTCGAAAATGCGCCGATTGTGTATGGTAGGCTTAAAGCACGGGCTATTGAAAATGGTCGTATGAAATGGCATGAATGGTATGAAGATAACAAACCAGTTGACAGGACGGCGAGTATCTAGCGCATTTAGTCCGTTATGGGAAAGGCGAGGGGGTGAGTAGCGGCACTGTTTAATAGGGTGTGCGTAATGGGATCGAGACCTACGTGCTTGCCTCTCGCTGATCCCATTTAAAGGAGAAGGAGAAATGAAAAGACTATTTCCGCGTTTTGCGGGCAATATAAAAATAGGTGGAAAACTTTCCATCTATCAACACTGTTATGTTTCTTGAGGTGATAAATGATTACCAAATTATGTAGTATTTGTAAAAAGAAATATGGATGTCAATTTATGTTTGTCCACACAATGGGACTTTTATGTAAATCCTGTCATATTACTAACCTTGAAACTTACACAGAGGAGGATACTAATGAAAATATAGATTGGGATTTCTGGAAGGAACATAATCCAACTGGCGGATCAAACTAAGCAAAACATAACAAAATGAAAGTTAACCTAACCAAATTACTCAATATATCAGCAAGGGTTGAGCGCCTGAACAGCATGCAGACGGATGCGAGTGCCCTGCCGCTTGAGCCTGGTACAGCATCGGATAGCCCGTATACTTTTGAATTGGAAGATGCTGAAGGAGAACCAAAATAATGTGTTACACAGGAAGATGTAGACACGAGAATAGAAACGGGGAATGTCCATACTCAAGACATTTCCCTGACGATTGCCTCTTTATAGATGATGAGGAGGATGAAGAACTCACTAAAGAAGATGCAATAGCCAAGGCAAAAATTATCAGGTACAAATACCAATGAATACTAAATTTATTGAACAGTTATTAATACTAACAGCTAAATATGATGCTATGAGCGAGCTGTGGTGGAATGAAGATCTTAATTTTTCTGCTATCTGTAATGATGTATTTTGGTGGGGTACAGCAGACTGTGAGGATATAACTCCAGATACGATAGTCATGCTTGAAAAGGCACTCGCCGATGGGGGAATTTTATACGGGATGATGTTATATTGTGCAAGACAAAGAAAAATGAGACCACAGGGAGCTATATATAAGGATATTGATAAGAAATACTGGCCCTTATTTGATGCTTGTGGGCCTGAACGGAAGAACGTATAAGGAGAACTATGAACATAAATGTAAAGAGTATAGAAGTAAAATACAATGATAAGTTAGGAGTATTTCCAGTATCTACTTTTATAGAACTATCATCAGATGGTAATGTACTCACTGAGATAGACTTTTTTAATAAAATAGAAGAGTTGGAATGTGTGGATATAATATTCTATGGAGACTTTTTATACAATCAAGAAGTATTAAAGTGGATAATACCAATGCTTACGAGTGTACATGACCATGTAACATGTATACAACCTATAGATAATAGTATATTCTTTCCAGCAAATAGATACATCTTTACTTTTAAGTATGAAGATTTAAAAAAACATGTGAGTCGTATAGAGGGAATGAATGAAAGATACATTATTCTACTTAGAATGGACTCCATAGCTAAACTAAAAGTTGCAAGGAAGATAGCTTTAGATAAACAAACAAAAGCTATGATGTTTTATGATACCAAACTTATTGATCCAGATAAAGTTCTATCAGAAAAAATATATGATATAATGCCATACACAGGAGACTTAGATTTTGAATGAGAATATGCCCTTTATAATAAATAAAGAATTGATAATAGATTGTTGTGATGACTGTAAATTTTTCGACAATGAGTATTATGATTATTATGAGATTTGTACAAAACTTAAGCGAGAGATCAAGAAAGAATTTGGAGCATATAAGAGATATATACCTAATGATTGTCCACTACCAGTTTCAGATAAACCAATTTCCTAACAAGAGTATTGTATATAAAGAAAGCAGGAGGAAATAGTATGTTTTATAAGAAAAGAATAGACGAACTTGAAGAATGGATGGAGAATATGGCCGAAATACAAAGGCAGCTCTTAAAAGAGCTCGGATATAAGGTAAAATGGAAAATGCCGTATGAGAGTGATTTGTATATAGAAAAGATTAAGGATATGGAGAAGATATGAACACAATATATGATTATATATGGGCAGCAACAACACTACTACCGAGTATTGGTATTTGTATCTTGTATATTTCTATTTCATATTTTGTATGGAAAGCAGCCTGTTGTATAGGAAGAAAGAAACCAGATGCATCTTAAACACCGCCCAACTAACTTTGATGAAGTGGTAGGCAATGAGGTTATCAAAAAATCATTACAAGGTATTACCAAGAGTAGACCCATACTATTTGAGGGATCATTAGGATCGGGAAAAACAACTCTTGCGTATATAGTAGCTAAAGAATTTGGAGCTCCACCAGAGAATATAAAAGAAATAAACTGCGTGCATGTTGCCGGTATTGCAGAGGCAAGAGAGATAGTAGATACATTAGGATTTAGTTCACTCTTTGGTAGCAAGAGAGTACTGCTATTAGAGGAACTACATTGGCTACCGCCTAAAGCTATTGCAGAATTCTTAAAACCATTGGAGGTAGAAAGAGATAATGTACTTGTTATAGCCACGACTAATGAAACATCTAAGATTAATTCTGCACTGTTGAGTAGATTTACTGTGTTCAAAGTAGCTATATTAGACAAAAAGCAGAGCAAGTTTCTAATAGATAAGATATGCAAGCTTGAAGATATTCAGATAAACAAGTATATAAAACAGTTGTTGGTAGATACCAGTGAGGGGATACCAAGAAGAATTCTTACAGGTTTGTCTAAGGTAAGAAATGTTACTGATCCAGAAGATGCTAAATATTTACTAAACACTTCCAATCTGTCTGAGGAAACAGATGAAGATGTATTAGAGTTGTTCAAGTTGATAATAAGTGGCAGTAATTGGGATACAATAAAGAAAGTACTTAATAGTACTCTAAAGAATAAAACTCCTGAATCAGTTAGAGTTGAGTTGATGAATCTTATAGGATTTAGAGTAGTATCAGAGTACTATAAGCATCATTCAGTAGGATCACAATATCAATTACTATTAGACAACCTGTTTGAATCTTTAAAAAATGCTAACAGCTTTCCGGGAAAAGCACAATTAATAATGGCAATATATAAAAATTTTATAGATAGGTAAAGAAAATGATACTATTTAATTTTATGGGGGAGCATCCAATTTTAACATTTCTTTTGGCTTTAACAGCACTCCAAGCACTTGTTTTCATAGCTAGATTTATATTTTGTAGAAGTAACTGTGATAATTGTGAAAATTATAAGGAGAAGAGTAAAGATGGAGATGACACTAACAACGAAAGAAATATAGATACATATAACGAAAGAAGATTTGCACAAGGATTTAAAAGAGGGCAGGAATCAATACTAAGAAAGAATAAGAGTGGCTGTACTTGTATTATAGACGATAATGATATGGTTGTCTCAGCATGTGCGGCACATTTCTATTGGATGGAAGTCAACAGAGGATTGAAAAATGGGAATGTTTGACAATGTAAACTACTGTGCAGATTGTGAAAATTGTGGGGCTGAGCTTAAAGTATAGATGTAATAACTAAACCAATACATGGGGAGAAAGAAAATGACGGATAATATTGAAGAAAGAAGAGTACAAAGCAGCATAGAGGTTAGTAGAAATGCAAAAAAAGAATACTCGCTAAAGGTCAAATGCTATTTTTCTGATGACATAGAAGATACAACACCTATAGTAAATAAAATAAAGGATACATATACTTACTTAGAACAAAGATTTGAGGGAAAATAACTATGAAATATTTCTATTTAATTCTATTATGTTTAGTAATGGGATGTTCTTATTCTAAGACTAGTTGTACTATGATAGATGCAGAAATTGCTAGGAAACTCCCAATAGCAAAAGAAACACATGATCCATTTGTAATGGGAGAAATTAGGGGCCTTGCTTGGGCAGCTATTGAGATAGGCTGCAAATGTGAAGATTAGAATATTAAAAGGAAAATAATATGATAGATCTACAAAAGATAGCTAAAGGGATAAAAGAAAAATATAGTTCAGTTTCAGTAGCAGAAGATATACCTGATCTATCTGATTATGTTAGTACTGGTAATCTTGCGCTGGATTTAATATCAGATGGAGGTATACCATTTGGATATTGTGTAGAGTTCTTAGGGCTTAGTGCAAGTGGGAAATCATTGTTATTACAAAAGATTCTTGCTAATGCCCAACAAAAATACAATGCTGTTGGAGTTATGGCAGATAGGGAAAATTGCTACACTAATACGAGGGGGGAGCAGCTAGGTATAAATAATAATAAACTGTTGGTAGCAAAACCAAGTGACATTCCCACAGCAGTAGATGGATTTAGTTTTCTAATAGATACTATATCTTCAATACGTAAAGTAGATGAAGAGCAGTATAAGAAAAAATTAGCTGAGGATAAAGAAGCGGAGCACATAAAAACATATATAGTGGCCATTCTAGATTCAGTTGCTGCATTTGATAAAGATGTAACCTTGGATAAGTCAGATAGTGGAAGAAAAGCTAAGAGTGTGCATGAGGGATTAAGAAAGATATTACCTTATATAGATGAGAAAGTTATGTTCCTAGTAGCTAACCAGGTTACATATAAAATAGGGATACTTTGGGGAGACCCTAAAACATCTACCTCAGGAGAAAGTATGAAATACTATTCTACAATAAGACTTGCTCTTGAAGATAGAAAACAAATAGTAGATTCAAATAGGGGAAACGAGGTTATTGGAAGTTGGATTGGCGTAGAGGTCATAAAAACAAGACTTGGGCCATGCCATAGATCATGTTACTTCAGACACTTATATGAGACTGGGATAGACTATTTTTCGGGCTATGGTAGACTTCTATCTAATAGAAACTATCTTTCCCAAAAGAACAAGGCTGAATTCAAGGCTTTCAAGCAGTCTACTCTACTCTATAATGCAGGTATAAAAGATAAAGAGGAGAAAGTTAGTGAACATCAGATAGAAAAATTTCTTGAAGTACATCCAGAATTATTGTTTGATAAATATCCAGAGTATAAAATAGATGGAAAGGAGAAAGTAGAGGATGAATAAATTTTTTGAGAACTTAGGACTTATAGTAATTATAATACTTACGGCAATAGTATTCAGTATTATATTTGCTCTCCCAGTTAAATGGTGTTGGAATTATATAATGCCTTATCTATTTAATTTGAAAGAGATAACGATAGTCCAAGCGTGGGTAATGAGTGTATTGTGTACTTTCTTATTCAGGTCGGTTAATGTAAAATGAAAGAATTCATAGCATTTACAGACATACATTACAGTATGAACCCATCTAAATCTTATACTAGATCTGATGGTATGAATAGCTGGTTGTATGAACAGATACAAGTTACAGATCAAATATTTGACTACGCTAAAAAACATAAGATTAATACTGTAATACATAATGGTGATTTGTTTGAGGATAAGAGTAGGATAAACGTAGTCTTGTATAATATTATATGGAATTTATATAAAGAGTATTCCAAAAAATTTAATATAATATTCAACACCGGAAACCATGACATTGTGTCTATAGATGGTAACTCATCTTTAGCTCCTTTCTCAGATATAGTTACTGTTATAAAAGATCCAGCTACTTTTGAGGATGAGCACAATGTATTAAGAATGATACCATACGGAATGGTAACAAGTGGTCTATTAAAATGTATAAATGACAAGAAGCATATATTATTTATTCATGAAGATATAATAGGACTTGTATATTCTGGTAGTGAATTTATCAGATCGAAAATAAGATTTGACAGTAAACCATTTAAGGACTGGAATATAGTATTTAATGGTCATATCCACGGAGCACAGGAGATAAAGAATATAATTAATATAGGTTCCCCTATACCTAGAGACTGGAATGATTCATCTGATAATAGGAGGTTCATACATTATAATGGTGAAGTAAATTATATACCAATAGACACAATTAAGTTTATAGAGGTAGATTCAATTAATAAAGTTCCAAAGAATGATAGCAGAAATTTCTATAGAGTAAATATCTCATCAGAAGAATCTGATAATGAGATATTTAAAAGACTGAATGTTTCTTATAATGTAACTAAACATAAAAGGAGGGAGAATAGAATCAAAAATACTCTATCAGATTTGGATACGTTAAAGAGCTACATAGAGATGTTAGATACAAAGTTAGATAAAGGTAGATTGATTGAAATAGGCAAAGAATTAATAACAGAATAAAGGAGAAAGAAAATGTGGGCATTTGAAGAATTCCCATGTATATTGACTAGAAAATTTCCCAAACCACATACAAGCATAAAGGTATTAGGTGTCATTGATCTAAAAAATACTATGGGAGAACCTATCTCAAAGTTGTTTGTGTATCAAAAAGAAATACCTTTAGTGTTATATAAAAAAGTAAGCTATTATCCTATAGAAATTTTACCCATGGATGAGTTTGAGAAAGAGTTTGCTAGCTATGTAAGATATGAGCCCACAAACGATATTTTTTGTTTAGATTGCGGGAAACTCTTAGAGCAGCCAATTGTGGGAATCGTAGTTGAAGCATGGTTGCGAACTGACGGAAAAAAAGACTTAGGTTTTGTATGTGACGAATGTTCTATAGAGAATAAAAACAGAATAAAGGAGAAAGAAAATGCAAATAGTTCAAGACCATAAGATTGAATTCAAACTAGCAGATGATGAAGATAGGGAATTACCTACAATCGAGAATCCGATATTTACTTATAAAGAGGGGGACGAGTTTACACATATATCCTTCAAAGAAGGAGAAAAAGAAGGAGATGAGGAAATCTTATATAACAAGTATAGAGTTACATCAATTAAGCACGAACTTAGCTTTATAGGAGAACAAACAGTAGTGGTTGGTATAGAAAAGGTGGAATAGTGTTTATTCTAAAAGAATTAAAATTAAAGAATTTTAGATCGTGGAAAGAACTACACTTAACAGACCTTGATACTAGAGGTTTATGTCTAATAAAAGGCATTAATGGTTCGGGAAAAAGCTCAATTCGTCAGGCTATAGAATACAGTATAGTAGATAAGGTATCTGATGGATATGCTGTAGCAGATATACCATTCAACCAAGGTAATAACTGTGAAATATATTCTAAGTTTATAAGAGGAGAAGATAATGCAGTAATAGAGATAACTAAATATAGAAACCACTCCAAGCGTGGGGATAGTATCCTTCTGGAAATTAATGGAAACGATGAGTTAACAAAGACTGATCGAAGATTAACCCAAAAAGAAATAGAAAGAATCTTTGGAATCAGCTCTGATATATTATATTCATCCACCATCTTCCAGAAGGATACACTGTCCTTTGCTGAAGCTAAGGAATCTGATCGTAAGAATATACTCTATGATGTAAAAGATCTAAGAAAGTATGATAGGTATTATGATAATACCAGAGAAAGAATTAGTAAGGTAACAACAGGAATAGATACAGCAATATCAAGTATAGGCTATTTATCAAAGGAAATAGATAGCCTATACTTCTCTTTGAGTTCTAACAATTCTGATACAGAGAAGTTTGAGACAAGAAAAATAGATACAATACAAGAATTATTGTTAGAAAAAGAGAAGATAACAGTAAAAGATTTATCTCCCATACAAGAAGAGGTAGCTGTCTATGAGGAAAAAATAACAATACCTGACGCTGATATGTTAGATACTCTTACTACAGACTATAATATAAGACAAGAAACATACATTACCACAAAAGCAGATATACAATCTATGAAGAAGTCTATAGCAGAGACGAGTAATAGTACATGTCCTGTATTTAAAGAGTCCTGTGACAAACTAATAGAAAGGAAAACAGAGACTGAGAAAAAGTATAATGATAAATTAAAAGAGATGAATACTTTTCTAGATACTACTGCTGCCTCACTTATAGATATTTCAGATGAAATTAACAAGGAGAAAGAAATAATAGAAACGAATAAAAGATTAGAAGATACCATAAAGAGTCTCAAAAATGAGTTAAAGATTCAGGTAAAAGAGAATGAATTGATTGAAACTAAGAGAAAGAATATTGATGATAAGATAAAAGATATAAATTCCCAAGAGAATCCCTATGTAGCTAAGAAAACATACATACAAGATCAGATAGCAGAGAAAGAAAAGGAAAGAAGAAAACTAAATAAGATGCTACTCAAACTAGAAGATACATTAGTATATCTCAACTTCTACAAGATTGCTTTCTCTAAAAAAGGTATCCCAAATCTATTGATTGACGAGTTTCTAATATCACTAGAGGATAAAACTAATGAGATACTATCAGAAATTAGTAAACAAATTGTTGTACAAATTAGCTCTACGACAGATGATAAAGAGAAGATAGACTATAGTATTAAATCCTCCAAGAGTAAGGTAACAAGTTATAAGAGTTTTTCAGGTGGAGAGAGACATAGGATCAAGGTTGCAGACATCTTTGCATTTAATGCACTGTTAGGTAGATTTAATTTTATAATCTTAGATGAAGTTCTAGAGTCATCACTTGACGATACGGGAAAATCAGATATAATGAGATTGCTAAAGACACAACTACAGAATGTATCTAGTATCTTTGTTATCAGTCATAGTGATCAGATCAAACAGAAGTTTGATAATGTAATTGAAGTTTATAATGTTAATGGGGAGTCAAAACTTTCATGATAGAAATAGATAAAGAAGATCAAAAGAAAGAGAAGGAAGTAAGCATTGGTATAGCCAAGTTAGGATTAGATCACTGGGAAACCTTACATGATAGAGTAACAACATTTGATGAACTGGAATTGTGTAGTACATGTACATCAGCTAGAGCTCTAAAAACTAAATATGGAAAGCTATCTGCTTTTTGCTACGAGTTTGATTTAAAATTAAATAATGTAGATCCAGTAATAGAGTGTCTTTCTTATATTAAAAAAGGTAGTATGAACCTAAATCAAATGAAAGAAATTGCAACGTTAATAGATATTGATACTAAAAAAATAGGGTTTAAACAATGAAAGAATGTAAATATGAAGGTAGAGTAGAAAGAGCTGGATTGTATATATTGAACAATGTATCAGTGTAGAGAAAGGAAGTAACAATGTTAATAAAAACAAATGAAGAACAAATAAAAGGTGGAGAGTTTCTTAGTGTTGGCATCACTTGGATAGATGGGAGAGCTATATTTAAGCATAATAAAATACACTCACAATGTTGGTATGGGATATGTCATCTATCAAAAAGCGTCTGTATAATAACGCCTAGTGACTTTGATATACCAAAAATGATTACAACTATCAAAGTTTATCCTGAAGTAAAGATGTGTGAGCGAGCATTCATTTGTCTTAACTTTAAATGTCCACTAAATAGATTCGATAAATTTGCCTTTAAAAATGAATTCAAAGATGTAGGATTCTTTAGCCTAGCATTACCGTCAGATATTGGGACACGTCCCCTATGGTTCTCGGAGGAAAAATATATGACTTTTTGGGAGAAGTTTATACTTGGGATAGATGGCGGGAGAATTTCCTATAATGAAAATATGAAAGATAAAGTTGGAGAGTGAATATGGAATGAAATCAAGAAGTAGAAAAAACAAAGGAGCACGCCTGCAGAATTGGGTAGCTGCTAAAATATCTGAGCTATTAGGCGTACCTTGGGGAAAAGATGAACTTATACGGGCACGCGAGATGGGGCAGTCAGGCGTAGATGTTGTCTTGCTTGGCCGTGCTTTAGAGCTTATGCCAGTAAGTATAGAATGCAAGAACCAAGAAAAATACTCACTTCCTGCTTGGATTAAACAGGCAAAGGATAATCAGATATCTGGTACTAATTGGCTTCTTTTCTGCAAGAGAAATAGAGAAGAACCGATTGTCGTTATGAGTGCAGAATTATTTTTTGAATTATATAAAAAGGGAATGAAAAGTGGATAACGATGAATTTCAAAAAATAGCAGAAGAATTGGTTATAGAATGTAGGCAAGAAATACTAAGTACTTTTAAAAGACGGTTATGTGATAGATTGGGAAAATCAACAAGGGTTAAGATAGATTTTGGTGATATGAAAATCAATGTACAGGAAGTAGATGACCCAAAATTTATAGGAAAGATACAATCTATATTATAAAAAGGAGATGAAAAAAGATGAATCACTTTAAGCAACACATACCCTCATTTTTTGAAGGATTTGCTCCAATAGAATTTGATTTTAATACAACAGAAGAATTAATTGAAAGACTGTCAAATCGAAGATCATCTCTTCACAAGAATTATTCTATGAGTGATAATTGTCTTATGGAAGTTGAAAATAATGGTAAACATTGGGTTATAGGATATATACTCTATCCAGAAGAGATAGATCTACCTAAGTTTTAAATAAAATGGAGGTTATGATGAACAGACGTAATGCATTAAAATTAACAATATCAAGTTTAGCTCTCTTTATCAAGTTTAGCTCTCTTTTTTCTACCAAGATGAGTTAATGAAAAAACATTTTCCAAACAATATAAAAGTGGAGATGAAACAATGAATAGAGAAGATAAGATAGAAGAATTTAAAAAAGCAATAAGTAATGCTTGTACAGATGGGTTAGAGAAATTCTTTAGAATATTTGCAGATACAGTAGCTGATGTAACAGGTCTAATAATAGATATTGATGTAACTATACCACCTGGTGCAATTAGATTTACAGTAAGAGCTCCAAAACAAGGAGAAGAGCATAATGCAAAATAATGCAAAATATTGTATAGAATGTAAGTATATATTAGATTTTGAAACTAAATATGGTAATGCTATAGGTCATGATTTATTTTGTATACATCCAGTTCTTGTAGTTTCTAAAAGAAGAATTAGAAATAGTATAGGAGAAACTGATAATATACTAATAACATTTGAACGAGGAAATTATATCAATAGATTAAATAATTGTAGATTTTATGAGGAAAGGAAAGAACAATGAAAGAAAGATACTATACCATAAAAGATCATAAAGGGGATGATAGAGTAACAATTTGTTTACTTGATGAAGATGGGAGTACAGCACGTGGGTTGTCAATTTGTGACTGGAGCGATAATTTTGATAGTCGGTATGGTAAACAACTTGCTTACAGAAATGCAATAAGAGCTTTCAAAAAAAGAAGGTGTGATAAGATAGTAAAGAAGCAGGCAATCAATATGCTTATAGCTACACGATGCCCATTTCATAAAAAGGGAGAGCTAAATCCACAATTAACTTGGTTTGAAAAAAGATTATTGTATGGTAGGCATAAGATGTTTAATATACCTATACAGAGTAAAGGTACAACTCTTGTACCATTTGGTAGAGTGGTAGTACCGATGGATGAAGTTATGAGGAGTGCTAAAAGATGAAATGTGAAGATTGGGTACAAACTTATTCTGGAAAAAAGTTCTATCCTTTAAATCCAAGAATAGAAGATATAGATATAATTGATATAGCTCATGCACTAAGTCTTATATGTAGATATAATGGTCATTGCAAAGAACTCTACACGGTGGCTGAGCACAGCATATATGTTGCTGAGAGTTTAGATCCACATATAGCAATATACGGTCTACTGCATGATGCAGCAGAAGCCTACTTACCTGATGTTGCAAGACCCATAAAGCCGTTATTAAAAGGATTTAAGGAGATAGAAAATAAAGTACTGTCAGTTATATTTGATAAATTTAAGTTGTATCAATGGGGAGAAGTACAAGATAAGATACACAAAGCAGATCTATCTATACTTGCGGATGAGGCAGATCAAGTTATGGGCAGTTCCACAGAAGATTGGTATCTTCCAGAATCTCCAATTGGTACAAAGATATACTTCTTATCATCAAAAGGAGCTGAAATGATATTTTTACTTAGATTTAAACAATATATGGAAGAGAGTGAAATACTATGATACTATCTCCAAACAAAAAATATAATATTATTTATAAGGAGCGACCAGATAAAACAACTATCTTACCAAAATGCCCATTTTTTCGTGAAAGATGTTTACGTAAAGAATGTACTGCCTTTTCATTAAGGGACACATATGGACCGAGGTTTATGGATCAAGGCGAATGGGCTCGTAAAATACTAAAAGACCAACCTTATTGTACAGCACTCAATATCTTTTTACCAAGAATTAAGAAGGAGACGGAAAATGGGAACTAAAATCAAATGTTTAAAGTGTAATGATATCATAGAATCTATGTATAGGCATGACTTTAAATGGTGTTCATGTGAAAATGTGTTTGTAGACGGAGGAAATGAATATTTGAGGATGGGTGGACCAGGTTTAACTGAAGAAACAGTAGAAATAGAAGAGAATGGTGAATTTGTTCTACTTAGATTTGATCTAGAAGATATAGAATATAATAATACTGGAGAGGGGATATAATGAAACTGAGTGAGAATGCACTAAAGATTGCTGAAGCTAGATATTTTATGGAAGGAGAGGACTGGGAAGGGTTATCTATAAGGGTTGGAGATAGCATAGCTGTAAACGAAAAAAAGCAAACCTATTGGAGAGATCGCTTCGCTGAGGAAATATTTGATATGTATTTTCTACCTGGTGGTAGGATACTACGTAATGCCGGAAAACTAAAACAAAGTATACTAAATTGTGCCTGTTTGCCAATATCTGATTCTATAGAAGCTATCGGGGAAACTATTAAAAGTGCATTAATAATGTGGTCGTATGGGGCAGGAATTGGAATAGATTTCTCACCTCTAAGGGAGAAAGGTAGACCACTTATAAGTAAGGGAGGGCAATCCAGTGGAATGGTTAGTTTTTTAAGTGCGTTCGATTCTGTCGCAGCCACTATAGAGACGGGCGGACAAAGAAGATCAGGTTGTTTAGCTATGTGCAAAGTTTCACACCCAGAAATATTTGATTTTATTGATGCTAAATTGACTGATAATAAATTATCTTACTTTAACTTATCTGTTGCAGTAGATAATAATTTTTTACAAGCAGTAGAAGAGGATGGTCCTTGGGATTTAGTTTTTTCTGGGCGAAAAGTAAAAACTGTACAAGCAGTAGATCTGTGGAATAAGATACTAGATAGTGCTATGAAAAGTGGGGAGCCTGGGATAATAAATTATGATAACCTAATAAAAAATAATTCATTTTATTTCCAAAGAATTTCAGCAACAAATTTGTGCGGAGAACTTCCCTTGCCAGAGTGGGGTATGTGCTGCTTAGGTAGTTTAGTTTTACCATCATTTTTATCCGGTAAATCAACTAATTGGAAAAAATTAGAACAAAGTATTTACACTATTGTAAGATTTTTAGACAATGTATTAGATTTAAATTACTTTCCAATAAAACAATCTGAGATAGTCACATTAGACGCACGAAGATTGGGAATTGGGGTCATGGGCTTGCATGACTTCTTAATGGCAAAAGAAATACGATATGGATCAGATAGGTCAATCCAAGAAGTGGAAAGATTGTATAAGTTTATTAGAGATACAGCTTATAGGGCATCCATATCTTTAGCTGAGGAGAAGGGAGCATTTCCTAAGTTTTCAGCTAATGAATATAGAAAAGCATCCTTTATCAAAAAGCTCCCAGCAAAAATAAGAATGAAGATTAAAGAATCGGGAATTCGTAATTGTACATTACTATCAGCACAACCTACTGGTACTACTTCTCTTATTGCAGATGCGTCTTCTGGTATAGAGCCAAATTATTCTTTAGTATATGAAAGAAAAGACAGGGTATCGAGTAGGTATTACATCCATCCCCTATTAATCAACTTTTTACAAGGCAGTGTAGATAATAAACCTGATTGGTTAGTAGATAGTGCTGATTTAGAGCCGGAAGATCATTTTGAGGTTCAGAGCGCAGCCCAGAGATTTATCTGTAACGCCGCCAGTAAAACAATCAACTTTAAAGAGGGGTCTACTATTAATAAATTATCACAAATTACTTTGGAATACATTAGGGACTTGAAGGGTGTTACATTATATATTGAAAATTCAAAAGCTGGGCAAGTGCTAAATAGATTAACATTGGAGGAAGCAAGAAAATTAATTAAAGGTGGTGTGTTTTCTTCTTCATTAAATGAAAAAGATGTCCAATGTGCTACCGGAACCTGTGAAATATAGGAGAAATAAAATGGAACTTCTTGCAAAAATTATATTAATGACTATATTTTTCTTTTTGTCTGGAGCTGGTATATTCTGTCTATACTCAGCAATACTTATACTTAATGCAGTTATGGGAGTAACAAAATGAAAATACAAACAACAAAAGAGCATTTTGAAATCTTTAAGCGGGGGGCCGATAGATGGATAAAGTTTTTTGGTCTTACAGAATGGGAAGTCTACTACAGCCATAAAAAACTGAATGGACTAAAAGCACAATGCAGCTACAATCTTGTAGCTCGTAATGCAACCCTAAGCTTATCAACACATTATACAGATGGAATAATTGATTATAATTTAGAGGATGATATAAGACAATCTGCTTTCCACGAGGTATGTGAACTTTTAATAGGACCGTTAAGATCTATGGTAGAACAGCGTTTTGTGTTGGGGATAGATGATGTTAATGAAGAGTGCCATCGTATTATAAGAAGGCTCGAAAACTCAGTATTCAAAGGAAAACAAAATGATAGTATATAAAAAGAAAATGGTAGAAAAAGAAGAGTTCGATTACGCAATTTGCGATTGTTGTCAAAAAACAATTGCAGAGAAAGACTGTATTGAGATACAGGAAATGTATCATATACGTTTTCAGGGCGGGTATGGGGCGATTTTCGGTGATGGTAACTATATAGCTTGTGATCTTTGTCAGCACTGTTTGAAAGATCTAATAGGTAAATATTGTAGGGAGGTTAATCATGAAGACTCTTGATAATAAAGATCTATATGAGAGGATAGAGGTGTTGGAAAAAGCAACAAATGATATTGAAAAAAGATTAAAAGTAATTGAGGATATTGTTCTATCTCAAGAAGATTTAACTCTTATGTTAGAGGAGTTAAGAGATTTAGTAATTGAACATAGTAATCTATCAAATATTATCCACGAAAAGATTAGTATCCTTACCAGGAGTAGACTATGGAAAATATGCAAGTATTCGATGTTAAATTAGATAAAATAAAATATGCTATACAGCGTATATTCCACAAAGAAATGATTTTAGATGCAAAAATTGATATATTTGAGGACTATGCAAGAAATTTATGTATGAGGATTGAAAAAGATGTACTAAGTGAAACACTACAAAATGAAACAAGAGAATTTAAATTTCCAATAAATGTATGGAATCATTTTAAATTACGTCATTTACCAAACTGGTTAGTAAAGAGATTTCCAGTTAAATATATTACTATAAGCTTTAAGTTTGAGCGAAAAGCTATATATCCAAAGGCAAAAGAGTATCTAGGTGATAGTATAAAAGAGTTTCAGTTTGCAGTAATAAAGGAGAGCATAGTAGAGAATACAATCTAATGGAAGGGGGATATGGACGACATAGTTATTATGATGATGGAGAAATTCGTGGTAGAAGGACAACAGAATGGTATAAAGAAAACCTACCAGAGTTTGAATTTGTAGAAAATATATTGGATATTGGATCTGGTAATGGTAGATTAAATAAAATACTACATAGTAAGTGTAAAAATCTATACAACTTAGAGCCGGAGATAGACTTACACGATAACTTTAGATATGATAACCTTATATGGAATAAAGTATTCTTCGAACACTTTATTCCACCTGAAGGTGTTCTATTTGATATTATTTGTTTGTTTGGTACATTTTATATATTTAAAGATAAAAGTACTACATTTAGGGAACTAAGAAAGTTGTTAAAGAATGACGGTAAAATAGTTATTACAGATGATCTAAATAACTACGATATACAAGATATAATAGATATAGCAAAGGAGGAAAAGCTTTATATATCAGATAGAAAAGTAATAGCAATTAAAGTAAAGCCTCCGAAGATACTAGAGACGTATTACTATGAATTAAAAAAGGAGGGAGAGTAATGAGTTACAGAAATACATTCATTACGGATATAATTTATTGCCGAGATTGCAGAATGCTTTTTGAGGACTTTTTTCCAACAGAGTATAAAGATTTTGGTACAATTACATTGAAATATGAAAATCTATCTGCTGTAAAATCTATGGAATGTGGTTTTTTCTATGGTACAATTAAATCCCATTATGAATTTGGGGCTGCAATCACTATTGTCCACATAGAAGAAAAAATGAAAAAACTTAATTTTTGTACAGATATTAAAATTATAACAGAATTTAAGGTGATAGAGTTACCTAAAGAACTTGAGAGAGAGGAGACAAATAAAGAATAATGATAAAGAGTATATCATACAATCAAATTGAGATAATAGAAAATATAATAAAATTACATTGTAGTTCTTCTATACAATTAGATCCAACTTATGGCAATGGTAATTTTTATACTAAAGGTATACAACAGCCAACATATAAATTTGATTTGTATCCAAAGTTTTCTTCTGTTAAGAAAGCTGATGTAAGATCATTACCATTAAATTCTAATTCTATAGAAACAGCTATGTTTGATCCACCATTTTTAGCTACTACTGGAAAGTCATTAGTAGGTAATGATAATAATAATATAATAAATAAAAGATTTGGGGTATATGATAATGAAAAAGCTCTACATGAAATGTATAAAAATGCTCTTACAGAATTATATAGAGTATTGAAGGAGAAAGGCATTTTAATATTTAAATGTCAGGATAAGATAAGTTCCGGCACTCAATATCTATCTCATATATTTATAATAAATACTGCAGAGAAGATAGGATTTTACTGCAAAGACTTATTTATTTTATTAGCTAAAAATAGACTAATTGCTAACTGGCAACGTAATCAAAAACACGCACGCAAATTTCATTCATACTTTCTTGTATTTCAGAAGATTAATAAGAAGGTTAAGTATACAGGAGCTGAATAAAGAAAATGGGAAAGACGTATAAGGAAAACTATGATTTTTATGGGGATTTAAGAAAGCCCATACCGCCCCCCAGCTACGCACATATAAGTAAGAAGTCCTACGACAGAAGTAAAGCAAAGGAGGAAACTGAAGAAATTATAAAAGAGGAAATAGAAAATGAAATGGAGAGAGCTAGTTGAAGGACAAAGCGAAGAGTCATATATAATAACGATGGGAATACTTCAATCTGATAATGATATATATGCAAAGACATTGAAATACATTATGGATAAAGCAGACGAAGATATTCCAAAAGAGATGTTAGAAAAAATAAGAGAGGTACTGGAGGATGAAAACAATAGTACTAACTGATAAAGAGATAAGTATATTAAAAAAATACATAAAAAATGTGTACAAGATAACTATTAATTCTGACTGTCATTACTACATAGAATTTGCAGAAGAGTACAGTAATTTTTTTAATGTTAAAACAGAGTTTCATAAGTTGATAGAGTCTATTACGTTAGAGAAACATAATGGAATAGAAGAGAATAGAGTAAAAGAATCTAATGATATTATTTCTAAAACTACAATGATGTTTTGTCCAGCAATATGTTATTATGTTTCACAAGATGGAAATTGTACATTGAAGGAAATCTATCTAGATGGTAGGGCTAAATGTAAAAACTATATTGATGTACGACCAGATAAAAACAAAAAATCTACTCCATATATAGATAAAAATATAAAGACTGGTGATCCATTTATACATTGTTGTTCTTATCCACTTGGATTTTGTGCTGGAACTAAAGAAAGTAGAATAAAGCACAAAATTAAAGAATATTTAGATGATAGGGGGAAAGACTATAATGGTGATCAAGTAATTTTAGCTATATGTAACTTATATCATTTAGGAGAGATAGAAAATAAAGAGATTATAGAGGAGGAGTTGAATGATGAAGAAATTTAAAATTGAGGAAGGTGGATAATATGAATATTGAAATGATAAAACTTGCAATACATCTTGATTGTGGTTTAGTAAGCCCAAATCCTAATGGTACAATAACGATACTACCTCCTGATTTAAATTACTTGAGAGGAATAGCTCTTACCCCAGAAGAATATAGAGTATATATTAATGCAATAGTATTAACGATGGAAGAAAAATTGCAACGATTAGAGACACAAATAGAAGAAATAGAAAAAGGAGAGAGTGTCTGAAAGGAGATGGAAAGATGAAGAAAGTAGAAAAAGTATGGGGCAGTGAGTTGTGGATCGTTAATAATGATCTCTATTGTGGTAAACTATTATATCTTAAGAAAGATTATAGATGTAGTTATCACTATCATAAATTGAAAACAGAATCTTTTTACTTACTAAAAGGAAAAGTAAAATTGATAATAAACCATAATGATATACCTTTCAGGAAAGGAGATGCTGTAGATATATTTCCAGGGATGGTGCATAGCTTTGAGGGAATTGAGGATTCAATTATAATAGAAATCAGCACACAACATTTTGATTCAGATAGTTATAGATTTGATAAAAGTCGTAAGGTAAAAGGAGAATAAGATGATAATTCTAGAAAAAAGGATAGAATATAAATACGGGGAAATTTTAAAAATAAAACCAATATTTGATATTCACTATGGAAATAGTTTCTGCGACAAGAGAAAATTCATTGATTTTATAGAAGATAGAGATGAAAACACATACTATTTCGGCGGCGGTGATCTACTAGATTCGATCTCTGTAACCGATCCACGCTATAGAAAAAGTTCTGATAATACTATCGGAGATGATATAATAGACCAGCAGATAAATGGTATGATTGATATGTTAATGCCTATAAAGGATAAAATTATTGGGATAGGAAGTGGAAACCATGAAGATGTAATAACTAAAAGAAGTGGTACTAATCCTACCAAGAGAATGTGTAAGGAATTGGAAACTGAATTCTTAGGATATTCTGGTCTCATACGATTAGTTTTATCTGAGAATAAATCAAGAATTCGTACAGTAATAATTCGTTGGCATCATGGCTGGGGTGGTGGCTCAAGAACGCAAGGTGCTGATTTAACTAAATTTTCTAAAGATATGTTGTACTGGGATGCAGATGTCTTTCTGTACTCTCATGTCCATCGTAAGCAATCTGATCGTATTCCAAGACTTGGATTGTCAGGAAAGAAACTCATAGCGAAACCAATGCTCTTAGGTATATGTGGCACTTTCTTAAAGACGTACAGTGAAACTGGAGATCCCTCATACAGTGAGGTGAAGGGCTATCCTCCAACAGAACTAGGAGGGCTGACATTAAATATAAAACCTAGTGAAAAGTGGGTTAAGTATTGGATTGATGTGTGACAGTATGGAAACAATAATGTGGATATTAACTGGGGTAGGAGTTACAGCGGCGTTCCTTAATTCCAGAAGGAGAATTGAAGGATTTTATCTATGGCTTGTATGTAATGCAGGTTGGATTACTATCGATATACTAAAAGAGATGTATGCGCAAACTACATTGTTTATCATCTATTCTCTATTGTGTATATATGGAATTTATGAATGGAGGAAGAAATGATAAAAGTTCCTAAACATTGTTTAATTTGCGGAAGTTCTTGGTCTGGTGGACACGAAAGACCTGAAAGACTAATGAAACCTAATCTAAGAGTTTTCTATGAATGTGGTGCATCTATTTCTTATTCAGAAATATATAAAGGAGTTTATCAATTACTAATTAAGAACTGTACCAATAATGAGGAGAAAAAATGAAAAATAATACTTGGGAAATATTTCTGAAATATCCAAAATGGATAAGTTGGTGGTATTCTGAATTAGAAGATAACCCCGATAATCTATATTACTTTAAAACTGGAGGTCTGGTTACCGCCCAAGATAAGGTAAAGAGGATAAGACCTAATATAGATGATATAGTAAGGTTTCTTATACAGAATGAAATAGAGATTAGATTAGTAACCAGACAATTTGATGATGGAGTTAAATGGTTATGTGAAATAAGAAATGAAGATAAAAGTTTTATAACAAAACGAACAGGAAAAACACCTACTCAGATAATAGAATATATAACATTAGAATATTTAAAGAAGGTGCCGTAAGATGAGTAAGAAGTTAACAATAGAGTATGTTCGATCTCAGTTTGAGGCTGAGGGGTATGAGTTGCTGAGTGAGGAGTATAAGAATAATAAACAGAAATTAGAGTATAGATGTCCGCAAGGTCACGAGCATAGTATCAAGTGGGCACATTGGCAATCAGGACATGGTTGTCCGTATTGTTATGGAAATAATAAGTTAACAATTGATTTTATTAAAAAAGAATTTTCAAAAGAAAATTATATACTTCTATCAAATAAATATATAAACTCTTATACAAAATTAAAATATGAATGTCCAGAGGGGCACAAGCATTCTATTAACTGGGATGGATGGAAACAGAAACATAGATGTCCATATTGTGATGGTCAAGCAAAACCTACTATTGAGTTTGTTAAAAAATCTTTTAGACAAGAAGGATATCAATTACTATCAAAGAAATATATAAATTCAAATACAAAGTTAAAATATATTTGTCCCAAAGGACATGAACATAGTATTAATTGGAATAATTGGAGCAGTAAAAAAAGATGTTACTATTGTAGCAGTTTATTTAGAGACTGGTCTCAAGAAAAGATAACTGAGTTTGGTAAGTATAGAACATATATTATATCACTCTCCAGTAAAAACTATAGAAAGTATAAAGATATTATAAATCCCAACAATCTACTGAGGAAAAGAAATAAGTATCATCTTGATCACATATATAGTATATATGATGGATTTGAAAATAATGTTTTACCAGAGATAATCTCAAGTCCAATTAATTTACAAATGTTACCAGAATCTGACAATGTACGAAAGAGTAAAAGATCGCATATAACTTTAAAAAAACTAAATAGAGAATATATAAAATTTAAAGCTAGCTAGCGGTAAATGTTCCACTGCCACTTTCGATAATGAAAGTTGTATTCCCGTGAAGATATTGTAGGTTCACAAATGCCCATATCTCGCTTGCCGTTACGTTAAAAAGCACTCCGCTTGCCGCTGAATCCATCACTTTTTGACTAGCTCCAGCTCTTATCCCAAATTTTCCTACCCCTTGTTTGGAGAAGCCGATCCTAGCCCCATCATCTGTAGCTGTCATAACAGGCATACGTGCAAACAGGGTTGCAGTTGAATTAAATCGAATTACCTTCCCGAAATCGGTGGCTACTACATCATAAGAGGCAGTCTTGTTTAGCAAAGAAGCCTTAGAATCTGAAACACCATATATAGCTGAATCTATTGTTCTAAATCCTTTTGTCACCAGAAATTGGAAGTTAGCGTCATTGGGACTAATCTCATTTATATTATACCTGCTCGTATAATCTCTGACGATTTGGTAGGGGAGAGCCGATCTTGTCATTCCAGAATCGTAGGACGCAGTTATAACGTTAGATCCCACAAATGTAGCATTCAAAATTATATCCCAAGAGCCAGAATCATAGGCAATGGTCCCACTACCACCTGATGTAGCTGTGAGGGCACCCCCGCCACTCTCAGTGAACTTCTCTCCACTAGCATTTATAGTTAGCCTACTTAATATAACAGGAGTATTATCTAATGTACCAGAGTATATTCTAGTTGCATTGTTCGTAGTTGCCAGAGGTTCAGTTGCATGCACTGAATGGTAATTAGTATTAGCATATCTTGCACTCAGTGTCAAACTCGTATCACTATTCACTGCAGCGATATCATAAAATGTCGGTTCGCTAGTGATCTTAAATAAATTACCTACAGCAGCATATGTATTAAATAGAGTACCATTACCTGTTACAGTAGATGATCCCACATTAATTGAAACCGATCCTGTACTATATATTGCCATTAACTTTCATCTCCTTACAAATTTTCCTTTTCAAGCTTTTCTATTCTTTCCATAGTCTGTCGAATAAGAGTAGCAGTATTATCTAATTTTTGATCAAGCTGTTGTACAGACTTAGCTACATATGCTACAACTGGGTTAATATTAAATGCATGATATCCATCTGGCATCTTTTCTGCCGCTTCAGGTATAACATCATATATATCTTGAGCAATAAATCCAGAAGTTCTAAATTCATTTGCTCTTAAGGTAAAGTTTGCTGGTTTTAGTTTTCTAACAACTTCTAGTCCTTCTTTAATATATGTAATATCCTTCTTTAATTTTTTATCAGAACTAAAGTATCCTAGAAAACCATTACTAAATGCGCTAACAGCAGTAGTACTATATGCAGTTGGCGACCACGAAGCAGCCACAATAGAACCGCTAAAATTAATATCTCCGGTAACTGATAGATCTCCAGTAGTAACGGTAGCATTAAAAAAGCCTTTTGAGAACTTGTTTGATGCCGTACCCAAATCCATATCATTATTTACATCTGGTCGAAATGCTCCTTTAGCTCCAGTAGTACCTGCTGGAATTAACTGCAATTTGTGGGTACGTTGGTCATTTGCTCCTAAGCTAACAAACGCTCCTCCTGGAGTTACGGCATATATTGATATGCCAGCCCAATCTGCTAATGAGGCATTATACGCTTCAAAGTCATAGTAGTTTGCCTCCATCCGTACTCTACGCATCTTTTTGCTTTGCCATCCAACATTAAATAATGCAAGACCATCAACAGTTGGAACAATATTAACTTGATTTGCCACGTCAGATTGGTATACTTCTACATCAACTGAAGCACCATTAAGAATAAGCTTACCAGGATTAGCAGCCGCCGTTGAAGCCGCCAGTGAGATATCTCCACCTGCTATTACTGATAGCCCCCCACCCTTTACAGTAACTACTCCATCCGTCCCAATTCTAAATTTATCTACCCCAGAAGCTTGCCCAACAATTTCAGTATTATCAATATTAATACCACTTAAGGTATCATCTTTTACTCCAGCACCAATTTGAAAATAACCACCGGCATCAATACTAACTGAGTGTGTAAGAGATACACCTAATAGCCCAGTTACACCAGTTGGGCCTTGGGCACCTGGTGCACCATCATCACCAGTTACACCTTTAATACCAGTATCACCCTGTGATCCAGTAACGCCTTTTATACCTGTAATACCCTGAACTCCTGTGGTACCTTGGACTCCGGTATCACCTTGAGAACCTGTTACACCCTTTATACCTGTGATACCTTGGACACCTGTAGCACCTTGGACTCCGGTATCACCTTGTGATCCTGTTACACCTTGGACACCTGTAGTACCTTGGACACCAGTTATGCCTGGGTCACCTTGTTCACCAGTATTACCTTGGACACCTGTAGCACCTTGGACACCAGTTATGCCTGGGTCACCTTGTTCACCAGT
>Ga0180007_10002209_pt1 | contig 23763 bp, 23 predicted proteins | sample MM_PC_MetaG_FD_121122 | JGI IMG/M metagenome (GOLD analysis project Ga0180007, IMG submission 121122) | Groundwater microbial communities from the Aspo Hard Rock Laboratory (HRL) deep subsurface site, Sweden - MM_PC_MetaG | ecosystem: Environmental > Aquatic > Deep subsurface > Groundwater... | reverse complement strand
TATTGTGTTTTGAAATCAGAGGATAAGAATTATCTTAATCTTTCTTTATTTCTTTTAATTTTGCTTGTTTTAACCCATTCTTCATCTTTTTTTTTAATATTTGGTTTTTTACTGTTTTTGTTTTTTTTGAAAGTTGAAGGTTTGGTTATAGAAGATAGAGAAATTGAAATCATTCTTTTTTCAACATTTCTTATTTTTTGGTTTAATTTTGTGCTTTTTAAACAAGCATTATTCGTGCATGGGCCTTTTGTGATTTGGCAAAATATTCCTTTGCAAATTTTGAAAAACTTTTTTTCTGAGTTTAATATTTTAGAAGTTATTTACTATTTAGGTTTTATACCTTTAATATTTGGTTTTTATGCGGTTTTTCATGTTTTTTCTCAGATTAAGAAAAAATCTGTTTTTATGATTGTAGGTTTTGTAACATCATCTTTAATATTATTATGGCTTAAACTAATACGATTTCGTCTTGGTTTGATTTTTCTTGGAGTAATGCTTGTTTTACTTGCAGCCTATTCTTGGAAATTGTTTTATTCTTATCTTCGCAAAACTAAAGTTCCAAAAAATGCAAACGTCTTTCTTATAATTGTATTTATTCTTTTTATCATCTCGTCTTTCATTCCTGCAATTTCACTTGCGAATAATTCTTCTAAATTAGTTCCTTCGGATGAAGAAATAAACGCTCTTTTATGGATTGAAGAAAATACTCCCAAAGACGCTGTTATTCTTTCAAGGCCGGAAGAAGGACATTTAATAACTTATTTTGCTAAAAGAAAAAATGTTTTAGATTCAAATTATTTATTAATAACGGATGCTAATCAACGTTTCATGGATGTTAATATGATTTATAAGGTTCGTTTTAAAATAGAGGTAGTGAGAAAACTAAATAAATATGATGTTGATTACATATACTTCTCTTCAAAATTCGGTCCTGAAACAAAGCTGTTTTATGCAGATTCTAGTGATTGTTTTACATTAGTTTATAATTCTTCTATAAAAGTTTATGAGGTGCATTGCGAAATATGAAAAAAAGATATTCTATGAAAAAGGTATCTGCAATAATTTTCTTTTTAATACTTGTTTTAATAATTCTTCTTCTTCCTTCATTATTTCGGTATATGCAAGAAAAGCCTGTTTTTTTTGATTCTGTTTATTATGATTTGAGAGTTGCAGAAGCCATTAGAGAAAATGGTTTTGTTGTATTTGATGATTTGCAGGAAAGACGTTTTGACATAAACTTATTTCACTATGTTCTATCTTTATTTTCAAATAATAACTTAGTAATACAAATTTTTGGATTGTTTTTGGGAATAATAACTATTATTTTTTATTGGCAGTTATTGACTTTTTTTGAAGTAGATTTTGATTCCTCTTTTTTCTCAATTTTAATTTTTATACTTTCACCAATTTTTATTTATTTATTTGCAGTTCTTAGAAGTTCATCATTTTCAATACCCTTAATGCTTATTTCTTTAATCTTATTTTTTAAAGGTAGAAGGGTTCTTTCATCTTTACCTTTACTTTTTATTTCTCTGTTCAACATTCCTCATTTTATTATAACAGTTTTTTTAATGCTTGTTTTTTCTCATGTGAAGAAAAATTATTCAAAGATTTTAATTCCAATAATTATTTCATCTGTTTCTTTAATTATAGCAGTTTTTGCATTTTCCTATAATCCCATTATTATTTTCTTGAAAAATTCGTTTGAAAATGTTTTTACTTCATTTGGTGCAATGATTGGAATTCCAGTATTTGTTTTGTTTTTATCTGTTATCGGATTAATATTTTTGTGGAATAAAAAAAGAGAATTTTTGTTTTTATCACTAACTTTTGTATTGTTTTTATTATTGAGTTTTTTTTCAAAATCAATAATGATTGTCTTTAATTTTTTTATGTGCTTTTTTGCAGGATTTGCATTCAATTTTTTTATGAAAAGAAAATGGGCTGTTGTACTTGTAAGAAAGTTCACTATTCTATTAATTTTTTGTTCTATTATTTTTTCGACATTAGTGTATATTGATGTTTTATCAGAGTCGCAACCTTCAAAAGGACTTTTTAATGCTTTTATTTTTCTAAAGGAACAAAATTTTAATGAAGATTTGGTGTTTACTCATGAATCCTATGGTTTTTTTGTTGAATATTTCTCTTCAAAAGAAACTTTTATTGATGAAAAAAGCAGGTTTCTTAATGATTATGCTGTGTTAGATAATTTTACGCAACAAATTTTTTATTCAAAAGATTTGGACAAAACAAATCTTTTGTTATTAGAAAAAAATATTAGATTTATTCTCATAACTCCTGAAATGAAAGAAGGTTTGGTTTGGAAAAAACCAGATGCAGGTCTTCTTTTTCTTTTAGAAAATAGCGATTCATTTAGTAAGATATATAATCTTGATGGTGTTGAAATATGGGTTCATCCAAAGCAGATTTAAAAAACAGATTAATGGATTTTCTAGTATTCTTATTCATAGTCTTTTTTTTACTTTTAAACATTTTTTTTCTTAAAAGATTTTATCTTGTTGGCTGGGATGAATCGGTTTATGTTGGTATGAGTAAATATATTTCTTCTGCAGGTCAAGAAGGGTTGTTTGAATCTTTAAGACCGCCTGCTTATCCTATGACTCTTGCTTTTTTAAGAATAGTTGGGTTTGATTCAGTAATGCATTTTAGGATTCTTTCGTTGTTTTTTTTTGCGGGAGTTCTTTTTTTAACATATAAGATTTCTTCTGTTTTGTTTAATAAAAAAATAGGTTTTTTTTCAATTGTTATTTTAGGTTTTACACCAGTTTTTTTCCAGCATTCATTTCAGCTATTAACAGGTATTCCTTCAACTTTTTTTGCTCTTCTTTCTATTTACTTGCTTTTAAAAAAACGTTTTTTTTCTGCAGGAGTAATGTTTGCTTTAGGCGTTCTTTTTAGATATCCTCAAGGATTGATTCTTTTTGGCATAATTTGTTTTTTTGTGTCTTTGTTTTTTTCATCAAAAAATTATAAACAAATATTTTTTCAAGGATTATTATTTTTTGCAGGTTTATTTTTAATAATATTTACTTTTATCATAATAAATTTATTCATGTATGCTTCTACTTCTGATTCAATTGTTGTTGCAGCTTTTTATCCTTTTTTAAAAGCTTCAGAGCACCAAGCAAATCCTGTGTATGCTTTAGTTTCTTTTTGGGATAATTTGTTATTTTACCCGAAGAACATTTTGTTTTCTAATTTTTCTTATGCTTTTTTACTTGTTGGATTGTTTTTTTTATTTAAGAACAAGTTTTTTTCATCACAAAAAAACATTCTCTTTTTTGTGCCATTATTTCTTTTCTTATATTTTTCTTTAATCGTTAACAAACAGGCTCGTTTTGCAATAATATTTATTCCCTATCTGGCAATCATTGCAGGTCTTGGATTTGAGAAGGTTTTTTCTTTCAAAAACAGTCGGATTGTAAAATTATGTTCTTTACTTTTATTGTTTTTTATTCTGAAAAATTCTTTTAATTTAATTAATAGTTTTTGGTATCCTCAACAGTTTAATGAACCACCGACTGATGTTTTAAAGGTCTATAATTATTTTGATGGTTTTAATGGCACTGTTCTTTCAATGATACCCATGGCTGCAGCCTATAATGATGCAAAGTATGTTCCTTTTTATTTTGATGATGTTGAGGCATTGATTATTTATGAACAAAACCCTGATGCTCACGCAATTCTTTTTTACAATGATTTTTATCCTTGTGAATTTTTTGGTCCGAAATGTATTGAAAGAAAAAAATTGTTATTGGAAAACATAAGAAATGATTTTAAAATGATCGATAATGTTTCAGCTTTAGGTTATGATTATCTCTTCTTTTTGAAAAAATAAAAAATATTTATAAACCAAGCCCCTATTTTGTTATTGTTGATTTTGAAATGATAACTCTTGCAAATATTATTTTATGGATTATTTACTTTATATCGCTTTACTTTGTGGTTTTCTGGCTTTTAGTATTTTTTGAAAATGAAGATATTGTTGGTCCTAAAAAAAAGTCTACAAAATTTCCTTTAGTTTCAGTTATTTTACCAGCACATAATGAGGAAAAAACAATTATTCCTTCTGTTAAATCAGTATTATCTTTAAATTATCCGAAGGATAAATTGGAAATAATTATCATTGATGATGGGTCAACTGACAATACTAAAAAAATGGTACTTGAGTTTATCAAAAATTATCCTAAGATAAAATTTATTAGCCATGAAAATATCGGTAAAGGTGCATCTTTAAACAAAGCTCTAAAAATTTGTAAAGGTGAGTTTTTTATTTGCCTGGATGCTGATTCTTTTGTTCACAAAGATGCCCTTTTGCACTTGATTCCTAATTTTAATGATAAGAGTGTGGCTTGTGCTCTTCCTTTAATGAAAGCAAGCAAACCAAAGAACATATTACAAAAAATTCAGTTTTCAGAATATTTAGTAAATATTTTTTATAAGAAACTAATGGGTTTTTTGCATTGTATTCCTGTTGCTCCAGGTCCTTTTAGTATTTATAGAAAAAGTGTTCTTTTAAAACTCGGTGGTTATGATGAGAACAATTTAACTGAAGACTTAGAGATGACTTTGAAACTTCAAAAAAACCATTATAAAATCGTTCAGGATATGCATGCACAAGTATTTACAAACACACCCGCAAATATTAAAGCTTTTTTTCGTCAAAGAAAAAGGTGGTATAAGGGCGGTCTTTTTAATGGAATTAAATATAGGCGTTTAATGTTTAATCCTAAATATGGTGATTTTGGAATAATTCAGTTACCCATGCTTATTTTATCAGGTATAATTGGTATTTCAATAATTTTTACAACGCTTTATACAGGTCTTAAACCCCATGTTCAGAATCTTTTAAATTTGCGTTATGTGAATTTTGACTTTTTCACTTTTCTTAAGGATTTAAGTTTTTCTTTTACTTTCTTAGATTTAAATTTTAATACTTTTTTTATTTTTATTTGTATGCTTTTTATATCAATATTCGTTTTGTATTTATCTTATACTTTTTCTAATGAGAAAGTTTTTAATCAGGGAAAAATCCATATTGCTTTGTTTTTGTTTTTTTATTTTTTAATGCTGGGAGTTTCATGGATTTTGCTTCTTCCGGAAGTTATATTTCATAAGAAACATGTTTGGTGATAACTATGAGAACAATAAAAAAAAGAAGATATGTGTTTGCCTTGTTGATTACTTCTTTTATTTTTGTTTTCGGTCTTATGTTTGGAATTGTTATGGAGACTCAAAGAGTTGATTTTATACAGCAAAAATCCGAGGAACAAAGACTTGATTATAGGGGTCTGCAGTTTCAATACCAGTTTATTGATTTGCTTGGTGAGGAGAATAATTGTCCTTTCATGGAAAAGGCTCTTAATAAGAATTTAGAGTCTTTGGAAGAGACAAGAATAAAACTCACAAATTATAATGAGGATGCGAAGCTCAGTAAAGATGAGTTTGAGTATTTGTATAGGGATTATGTTCTCTCTCAACTTGGTTATTGGCTTTTATCAAAGAAATCTCGTGATCTTTGTGATACTGAAGTTGCAACGATTCTTTACTTTTTTTCTAATGAAAAGATTTGTCCTGAATGTTCTGAGCAAGCGTTTATTTTAACTTATCTTAAAAAACGTTTTGGCGACAAACTTTTGAACTTCGCTTTAAATGCAGAGCTTGAGACTGAAAAAAGCCTTGATCTTTTGAAACACACCTATTCAATAAACACATTTCCAACTTTAATTATTGAAGGTAAAAAGTTTGAGGGTTTGACTTCTAAAGATAATATACTTTTAGAAATATGTAAGTTTTATAATTCTTCGGTTCTGGATTGTAAAAATATAAATTAATAATTAATTTTTTTTTTGGGTTATTTTCCTTGATTTAGTAAATCTCCTATAGTTAAACCTTCAGTTTTGGTTTGATGTATTGATTCATGTTTTTCTTCATATTGTTTGACAAGTTCTATTTTTAGAAATTTTTCTAATTTTCTTGCAAGACTTATGCTTGGTCTTATTTTACCAGATTCTAGTTTATGTATGACTGATTCTTTTTCAGCTATTCTTTTTGCAAACTCTTCTTGTTTTAGCCCTAGTTCTTCTCTTTTATCTTTTATAATTGTTGCATAATTCGGGACAATCATTTGAATTAACTCAACTTTTTGTTCATTAATCAACTTATTTTTGTCTTTTTTTGTTGGTTGTTCGCTAACTTTTTTTTTTATTGTTCCGTGTTGTGCACATATTTCACAAACATTAAGGTATGTGCCTTCTATTTTGCATTCAAATAACTCTTTTTCAGTTCCGCACATGTCACATTGCATGTTTTTTCACCCCAGAAATTCTTATTAAATATTTTGTTTTCAAACTATTTAAATTTATCTTTTTTGTAGAACAATAATCTTAAGTTTTTGTTTTCCAGAATAAATATTTGCTTCTTTAGAGATTTCAAAATCTTTTTTTGATATTTCTTTCAATAATTCATCTTTTTGTGTGATGATTGTTATTGTGCCTTTATTTTTTAAAACATATCTTGCTTGATAGAATAGTTCTTGATACATTTTTTCAATTTTTTTCTTTTCCATTCTTTTGGATTCTGATGGTAAGTGGGTAATTATGCGGTCGATTTCTTCTTCTTCAAACTTTGTGTCCATCCATTCGATTTCAACCTTTGAGAAATTCATGATTCTTTCAATACCTGCAATTTTTGCGTTTTTTTGACAGGATTTTACATTTCTTAAGAGATAATCATAACAATACACATTTGTTTTTTTCTTACTGATGAGCTTATCTTCTTGTTCAAAAATAGCTTTTTCATTTACTTTTTTAAATGGTTTGAGTTTTTGAAATAAAAACTCTTTTTTGTAAAAATTTATTGGTGTTTTTGAATCGTAAATTGCGATTTCTATGGCAATTGCTCCATCACCAGACATTGGATCGAGAATTTTTTCTTTTGGTTTAAATCCTGACATTCTGATAACACTATAAGCTATTGTTCCTTTCAGGGAATTTGATGTGGTAAATATTTTATATTCTCGTTTACTTAAATCTCTACCACTTAAGTCGATACCAACATATGCTTTTTGTTCTTGTATGTATATGATTATTCTTAAATCAGGAGATTTTAATGAGACTTCTCTTTTTGTTTTAATTTGAAGTTCTTTTCCGATTTCTCGTTCTATTTCTGTGCTAGTAAATTCATGTTCGCCTTCTCGTTCACAATCAACTTTGAATGTTTGACTGGGTTCAATCCAGTCATCTATTTTTATATTTTCGACTGCTTTTTTAAGGGCTTTTTTCGTTTTTGAAAAGTTTGGTTTTATGTCTGCTTCTGATAAAAGAATTATGATTTTTTTTGCTGTTTGTGATTTATAATTAAGTAAAACAAAGTCTTGAAGCTTATTAGTTTTAAACTCCACAATCGTGTTTTTCTTTTTTGAAACACAACCAATTAGTTCTTTTATTTCCATCTGTGCGATTTCTTCACAGCCTTGATGAGTTATTATTGCACCATTCATATATGTTTAAAGTATTTGGTTTCTTTTTTAAAGCTTTGTTAATTTTGATTGTTATATTTCACTTTCTTTTTTCTAAAACTAATCTTACATAATATATTATTTATCACCAAAATATTTAAATAAGGCTGCATTCTATCATACCAGATATAGTGTATTTCATCAAACTAAACACTATATGTAGTGTTCGAGGTGTTATTTTTGAAATGTCCTTTTTGTTCTAGTTCAACAACAAAAGTCATAGAAACAAGAGAAGGTTCTGAAGAAATAAATAGAAGAAGAAGAGAGTGTCCAAGTTGCCTGAAAAGGTTCACAACATATGAACGAGTCGAGATGAATCCTTTGATAATAATAAAAAAAGACGGATTAAGAGAAAGTTTTAACAGGGAAAAACTAAAAAAAGGGATACTCAGAGCCTGCGAAAAAAGACCAATAACTACAGAGATGATAAATATTGTTGTAGATGAAATAGAAACAGAACTTAGGACAAAAAAATCTGAAGAAGTAAAAAGCAAAAATATAGGAATTCTTGTTATGAGAAAACTAAAAAAAATTGATAAAGTGGCCTATATAAGATTTGCAAGTGTTTATCGTGAATTTACAGATATTGATTCTTTTAAAGAAGAGTTAAATAAATTATCTTAGAAAAAACAAAGAGGTCTACAAATGACAGAGCAATGCAAAATAAAAAAAATAAAAAAACGTGATGGAAGAATAGTTTCTTTTGATCAAGAAAAAATAACAAATGCAATCTATAATGCTGCAGAATCAGAAAAAAAAGGTTTTGAAAAAAGAGCGCGGTTTCTTTCAGATGAGGTTGTAAGAATTTTGGAAGAAAAATTTCAAAATCAAGTTCCAGAAGTAGAACAAATACAAGATCTTGCAGAAGATGTTTTAATAAGAAATGGCGAAATGAAAATAGCAAAATCCTACATAATCTATCGATATAAACACAAAGAGATAAGGACCGCAAAATCTGCAATATTCGGAAAAATGGTTCAGACAAAGCTTTCTGTAAACGCCCTTAAAGTCTTAAAAGAAAGATATCTAATTAAAGATCTTGAAGGTAACATAATAGAAACACCAGGTGAACTTTTTAAGAGGGTTGCAAGGGATATTGCTAAAGCAGACAAGCTTTATGATAAATCAGCTAATTTGAAAAAAATTGAAGAAGAATTCTACGAGTTAATAGCAAATCTTGACTTTCTGCCAAATTCACCAACACTCATGAATGCAGGAACAGAACTCCAACAACTCGCAGCATGTTTTGTACTTCCAATAGAAGATAGCATGGAAGGAATATTTGGTTCATTAAAAGATGCCGCAATTATACATAAAAGTGGTGGTGGAACAGGATTTTCTTTTAGCAGATTAAGACAGAAAAATGCAATGGTTAAGTCAACACAAGGAGTTGCATCAGGACCCATATCTTTTCTAACAGTTTATAATGCGGCAACTGAAGTCATAAAACAAGGAGGAAAAAGGAGAGGAGCTAATATGGGCATCTTGAAAGTTAATCACCCAGACATATTATCATTTATTGCTTGTAAAGAAAAAAATGATGACATAACCAATTTTAACATATCAGTTGGTGTAACAAATGATTTCATGAAAGCTGTAAAAAACAATCAAGATTATGACTTGATGGATCCAGGATTAAATAAGCCTGTAGGAAAGTTAAATGCAAGAACTGTTTTTGATATGTTGATTTCAGCTGCGTGGAGAAATGGAGATCCAGGCGTTATATTTATAGACAGAATAAATAAAAATAATCCAACCCCTGCTTTAGGTGAGATAGAAAGCACAAATCCTTGCGGAGAACAACCACTCTTACCTTATGAAGCTTGTAATCTGGGTTCAATAAATCTTGGAAATTTTATTTTAAACAAAAAAGTTGATTGGAATCGTCTAAAAAAAGTGATTCACATCGCAATACACTTTTTAGATAATGTTATCGACAGAGGAAAATATCCTTTACCAGAAATAAACAAAATAGTTAAAGCAAACAGAAAAATAGGTCTTGGTGTAATGGGTTGGGCAGATATGCTTTCACAACTTAAAATATCTTATAACTCAAGCAAAGGAATAAAAAAGGCTGAAGAAATAATGTCCTTTATAAAAACAGAAGCAGATAATGCTTCAGAAAATCTTGCAAAGAAAAGAGGGGTTTTTCCTAATTGGAAGGAAAGCATTTATAATAAAAAAAGCAAATATTTCAAAGGAGAACACAGGCTTTTAAGAAATGCCACAAGAACAACTATTGCACCAACAGGAACAATTGGTATGATTGCAGACGCATCTGGTGGAATAGAACCATTATTTGCATTAAGCTATGTAAAAAGAGTAATGGACGGAAAGGAATTATTGTATGTTGACAAATATTTTAAAAAAGCATTAGAAAATCATGGTATTTATAGTGAGGATATAATGGAAAGAATAATTGATAAGGGATCAATACAATACATGGAAGAAATTCCTGAAGAGATAAGGGTTGTGTTTGTTGTAGCGCATGATATTGCTCCGGAATGGCATGTAAAGATGCAAGCAGCATTTCAAAAATATACTGACAACGCAGTTTCAAAAACAGTGAATTTTCCTCATGATGCAACCATAAAAGCTGTAGAAGATGTTTTCATTCAAGCATTTAAACTTGGTTGTAAAGGAACAACAATCTATAGAGATGGAAGTAAAGACAATCAAGTTATGAATTTAAATATGAATCTTAAAAAAGAGAAAGGCAAAAAAGAACAACTTGAAAAAGATAAATCTAAATGTCCACATTGTCAGGGCAGAATGAAATTTACAGAAGGCTGTGCAACCTGTATTGATTGCGGTTACTCTTATTGTTCAGCATAATAGAAAATGAAAAAAAATCTTGGATTAGTACATGTATATACTGGGAATGGTAAAGGAAAAACAACCTGGGCTTTAGGTATAGCGATGAGGGCTTTGGGTCAAGGCTTAAAGGTTTCAATAATTCAGTTTATGAAAGGTGGGGCTTATACGGGGGAATATATTTCCGCGAAAAACTTTCTTTCAAATGTTAATTTTATGCAGTTTGGAAAACAATGCGTAAAAGAACAAAAACAGATGAAACTTCAAGGAATAGATTCGGATGCACCTTTATTTGATTATATAAGAGAAGATATTGATTGTGGTGATTGCAGAGATTGTTTTGTAAATGATGATGAGCAAAAAAAATTTGTTAAGGATGCTTTTAACCTTTCAAAAAAAGTTATAACTTCCGGAGATTACAATTTAGTGGTGCTTGATGAAATAAATGTTGCTTTGAACCTGGGGTTTTTAAAATTAGAGGACGTTTTATCATTGATAAAAAATAAATTTGAAAAAACAGAATTGGTTTTAACAGGCAGGAACGCTCCAAAAGAATTGTTTGAAGTAGCAGATTATGCAAGTGACATACAGATGATAAAACACCCTTTTAACAAAGGTGTTTTAGCAAGAAGAGGGATAGAGTATTAAATTTATTTTTTTTTAGGAAACTTTTAAAAAAGAGTTTACAATTCTAGTTCTTATGAAACAAGCAGTCATTCTCGCAGCAGGTAAAGGTGTGCGTATGAGGCCTTTAACAGATAAAGTTCCAAAACCACTCGTAAAAGTCAGTGGAAAACCCTTTTTACACTACTTATTAACAAATCTTGAAAAATCAGGGTTTGAAAAAGTATACTTCGTGGTTGGCTATAAAAAAGAGCAGCTCATAGAATATATAAAAAAATCATCCTATAACATGGCTTTTGAGTTTATTGAACAGGAAAAACAACTCGGAACAGGTCATGCACTTAAAATAATGGAAGACCATATTAAAGAAAATTTTGTTGTTCTAATGTCAGATAATTTTTATGCACTTTCAGACTTTAAAAAAATAAACACTAAAGATAAGTATAACTATGTTTTTGGTTATGAACATGAACATCCGGAGAAATTTGGAAATCTTAAAGTAGAAGAAGAATATCTTGAGAAAATACTTGAAAAAACACCAAAACCTGTAAGTAACCTAATAAATATTGGACTCTATAAATTCACACCTGAAATATTTAAAGAGCTTGACAAAGTAAAAAAATCCGAGCGAGGAGAATATGAAGTAACTGATGCAATAAATTTTTTGGCTGCAAAAAAAACAGTGAAATTTATTAAAGCAGATTGCTGGCAAGATATGGGTTGTCCAGAAGATATTTCTAAGATGGAGCAATTCTTAAAAAACCATTATGAAGAATAGTTTTAAATATACTTGTTTCTTTTAGACTCTTATGAAAGAAGAATTATCAGCTATAGATTTACACTACCTAGAAAAAGAATTACAGATACTTATAGGTGCCAAAATAGATCAAATATACGAAAAAAATGCTGTTTTCACATTTCGTTTTCATAAAACAAGTATTGGGAAAAAAACTTTGAAAATAAAATCAAATGTTTTGTTTCTTACAGAATACAAAGAAGAGTTTCCAGAAAATCCACCTGGTTACTGTACATTTTTAAGAAAACGTTTGAAAAATGCTCGCATAAAAAGTCTTAAGCAAAAAAGTTTTGAAAGAATACTTGAAATAATATTTGAAGCAAAAGAAAGTGAATTAATATTAATAGTCGAGCTTTTTAGCAAAGGAAATTTGCTTTTATGCGAGGAAGACTATACAATCATTAGCCCTTTTAAATCTCAGAACTGGAAAGACAGAACAATTAGGGGCAGGGTGAAATATGAGTTTCCGCCATCTCAAACAAACACTCCCAAACTTTCAGATGAGGACTTTTTACAAAAGATTGCTGCTTCAAATAAAGATTCAATAGTAAAAACATTAGCTATAGATTTCGGGTTTGGTGGTTTGTATTCAGAAGAGATTTGTTTTGCAGCAAAAATAGATAAAACAAAGAAAAAATTTTCAAAAGAAGAATTAAAAAGAATTCTTAAAGAGGCAAAAGAATTATTTTCAAAAAAGATTAAAGCAAATATTTGTGAAAATGAACTTTTACCTTTTGAACTAAAAATACTGCAAACCAAGAAAAAAATTTTTTATGAGTCCTTTAATCAAGCAATTGATGAAGAACTTACGACAAATAAAATAACTGAACTTAAATCAGAAGAAAAAAAGCATAAAGAAGGAAAAAAAGACAAATTAAAACTTATTTTAGAACAACAAACAGAAAAAATAAATGGGTTAGAAACAAGTGCTTTGGAAAATCAGAGAAAAGGAGAATTCATTTACGAAAACTATAGTGTTTTAAAAGATATTCTGGTTCAGTTAAACTTTGCAAAAGAAAAGTTTTCATGGAAAGAAATTAAGGAAAAATTAAAGGGGCATAAAATAATCAAAGACGTAAATGAAAAAGAAAGAAAAGTGACTGTTAATCTTTAAACTTTAATCTCCTTCAAATATCATTACAGAATAAACTTTATGTCCAGTCAGTTTTTCTCGTCCTTTAAGATCTGGTAGTTCTATTGCAAAAACACATTCAACAACTGTTGCGCCTAACTTTTCAACTAAGTCTACGGCTGCACAAACTGTTCCGCCTGTTGCAATTAAATCATCAACCACTAATACTTTATCGCCAGGTTTTATAGCGTCTTTATGAATTTCAATAGTGTCAGTTCCATATTCAAGTTTGTACTCTTGTTTGATAGTTTCTGCAGGCAGTTTTCCAGGTTTTCTTATGATTACAAATCCAACACCCAGTTTATATGCTAAAACACTTCCTAAAATAAACCCTCTGCTTTCAATACCAACAACATAATCAACAGCTTCATTTTTATAACGCTCATAAAGTGTATCGCATAACTCTTTAAAAGCTGCAGGGTTTTGTAAAAGTGTTGTTATATCACGAAACATAATACCTTTTTTTGGCCAATCTGGAACCGTTCTAATAGTTTTTTTCAAGTCCATCTTATTTACCTCACATAAATGCTTCTTTCATAGCATTTTTACAAAAACATTTTCTTTCAAGCTTTGCAATTTCTGGAATTACAGCTTTGAGAATTCTTTTAATGTTTTCAACGTTTTTTTTCATAGTTGCAAGAACTTTTTTATTGCTTACTTCTTCACCTTCTTTCCAAACATCATAGTCTGTAACCATAGCTATTGTTGCGTAACACATCTCTGCTTCTCTTGCTAAAACACATTCCGGAACCATTGTCATTCCAATAATATCTCCACCCAATAGTCTAAACATTTTTGATTCAGCTTTTGTAGAAAATCTTGGTCCTTCAATTGTAACACAAGTTCCGCTTTTATGAAATGGAATTCCTAGTTTTTTAGCTTCTTTTGATAAAAGATTGCGCATTTCTGGACAGGTTGGTTCAGCAATGCCTACGTGTGCTACTTGCCCAGTTTCATAAAACGTACTAATTCTTTTAGTTGTCTTATCTATAAATTGGTCTGTAAAAACCATGTCGCCAGGTTTGTACTCTTCTTTTAATGAACCAACGGCACTTGGAGCTAAAATATGTGTTACGCCCAGTTCTTTTAAAGCCCAGATATTTGCTCTATAATTAACATTTGTTGGATTAATTTCATGATTTGCACCATGTCGCGAAATAAAGAAAGCATCTATATTCTCAAATTTTCCTGAAGTTATAATTTCTGATGTTGCACCATAAGGGGTGTGTAATTTTACTTTTTTTATATTTGTTAGCATTCCAGGATCATAAACTCCAGAACCACCAATAATTCCTATTTTCATCTTAAACCACCTCGTTTTTTGATAAAAATAAAAGGTTTATAAAGATTGTCCCACATTCTAAATGTTATGAGCTTTTTTTTAAGAAGATATGAAGAATTAGGAGAAAAATTTTCACCAGACAATATCTCTTTAAAAAAATCTTTAAGAGTAAATACATTAAAGATTTCTACAGAAAAATTAATTTCAAGACTTAAAAAGAACAAAATAAAACTTGAAAAAATTCCCTTTTTAGATGATGGCTTTTTTTATGAAGCAGATTTTTCTCTTGGGGCAACCCCTGAGTATCTGTTGGGCTATTATTATCTTCAGGAGGTTGCAAGCCAGTTATCAGTGCAGGTATTGCATCCTGAGTCTCATGAACTTGTTTTAGATATGAGCGCTGCTCCTGGTGGTAAAACAACTCAGATTGCTGGGTTTATGAAAAATAAGGGTCTTGTTGTTGCTTTAGATAATAATACTCTAAGATTGAACTCTTTAAGGAACAATCTTGAGCGATTAGGTGTTAAGAATGTAGTTATTTTTAAAAAAGATTCAAGATTTGTTTCGGACTTGGGATTAAAATTTGACAAGATACTTCTTGATGCTCCATGTTCCGGAAATTTTGTTGATAATAATAATTGGCTTTGTTCAAGAACAATTGAAGACATAAATAGTCGGGCAATGCTTCAAAAAGAGTTGTTAAAGTCAGCGGTTAAAGTCTTAAAACCGGGGGGTGTGCTCGTTTATTCTACTTGTTCTTTAGAACCTGAAGAAAATGAGTTAAATATTAGTTGGCTTCTTAAAAATCATCCTAATTTAAGACTGGTAGAAACAGGTTTGTCTGTTGGTGATGAGGGTGTTGTTAATGTTTTCGGTGAACAACTTTCTTCCGAGATAAAAAATTGTAGGCGTTTTTGGCCTCATAAGATTGCAACACAAGGGTTTTTTATAGCTAAAATAGAACTGCGAAACACTTGAATTTTAGAAAAAAGTGGACAGCGATCCAAGGTTCCCACACAAAGTGCAGTACCACTTGGAACGTGAACGCGCTTGACTTCCGAGTTCGAAATGGGATCGGGTAGGACCACGTCACTATGACCGTCCATATGACAAAAAACTCGTTTTATTTATAAAGCTTGCTGTTTCTTTTAAGAAAAGCATATAAACCAGTTGCTATTTTCAAGTAGATAATGAAATTAGCTTTTTTTGGCACAGGTTATGTGGGTCTTGTTACAGGCACTTGCTTTGCAGATTTAGGAAACAAAGTTATCTGTGTTGATATTAATAAAAACAAGATAAAAAACTTAACAAAGGGCTTAATCCCATTCTACGAACCAGGCTTAAAAGAATTAGTTCAAAGAAATTTAAAACAAAAAAGATTACGATTCACATTAGATTTCAAAGGCGCTGTAGAATTTGCAGATGTTATTTTTATTTGCGTTGGAACACCCTCTAAAACTAATGGTAATGTTGATTTAAGTCAGATATATTCTGTCGCTGAAGAAATAGGAAAGCACATGAATAGTTATAAAATAATAATTAACAAAAGCACTGTGCCTGTTGGTACTGCAGAAAAAGTTGAAAGAATAATCAAATCTAAACTCAAAAAACCAATTTCTTTTGATGTAATTTCTAATCCAGAATTTTTAAGAGAGGGCGCTGCTGTAAAAGATTTTCAAAATCCTGATAGAATAATAATCGGCACTGATTCGGAAAAAGCAAAACTGATTATGAATCAATTATACAAACCAGTTTTGCGAGCTGAAAGAACAATGCTTTTTACTGACACTAAAACCTCCGAAATAATAAAATATGCCTCAAATGCAATGCTTGCTCTTAGAATAAGTTTTGTTAATGAACTATCTTATCTTTGTGAAGCAACGGGAGCAGACATAAAACAAGTTGCAACAGGTGTTGGTTTGGATAATAGAATTGGATCAAGATTTTTACAAGCAGGTGTGGGTTATGGTGGTTCATGTTTTTCAAAGGATGTTAAAGGTCTTGCGCAAACTTTAGAGCAACATGGATTTGCTTCAAACATTTTAAGGGCTGTTGATTATGTGAATGAACGACAAAAAAAATCACTTATTCCTAAGCTAAAAAAATTCTTACCAAATTTAGAAGGCAAAAGAATAACTCTTTGGGGCATATCATTTAAACCAAGAACAAGTGATATAAGAGACGCACCTTCACTTGTCGTAATGGAACAACTAAAAAATGAATATGCAGTTATATCAGCGTATGATCCTGAAGCGATACCTGAAGCAAAAAAACAGGTTAAAGGAGTTAATTTTATTGATGATGCGTATATTGCTTTAAAAGGATCGGATGCATTGATTATCATGACTGAGTGGGATGAATTCAGAGAACCAGATTTTGAACTGATGAAAAAGCTCATGAGAAGAAAAATAATAATTGATGGCAGAAATATTTACAACCCTGATAGTATTAGAGCTTTAGGCTTTGAATACGCAGGAGTTGGTAGAAAATAAGTTTTTAGGGGGATTATTATGAAATTTAAAAATTTTGAGAATTTTTTAATCCATAAATTTCTCAGAGGAAATTTATGAAAACAATATTAGTTACGGGCGGTGCAGGATTTATAGGAAGTCACTTGTGTGATTATTTATTAGCTCAAGGTCATACAATAATTTGCATGGATAATCTGAGTACAGGACATTTATATCATATAAAACATTTACTAAAACATAAAAGATTTACTTTCATCAATCATGATGTTGTAAAACCATTTAATATTAAAAGAGGATTGGATCAGATATATCATCTCGCTTCCAGAGCAAGCCCAATAGATTATCAAAAATTTCCTGTAGAAACTGCTCTTTCAAATTCTATTGGTACAAATAATGTTGCAAAACTATCGCTTAAAAAAAACGCAACACTTCTTTTTACATCTACAAGCGAAGCTTATGGTGAGCCAAGAGAACATCCTCAAAAAGAAACATATTGGGGAAATGTCAACCCTGTTGGTATAAGAAGCTGCTATGATGAAAGTAAGAGGTTTGGAGAAGCCCTTTTAATGGCATATTTAAGAAGCAAAAATGCAGATATAAAGATTGTAAGAATATTTAATACGTATGGGCCAAGGCTCAGACCTGGTGATGGCAGGGTTATATCAAATTTTATAACACAGGCTTTAACCGGAAAACCAATAACCATATATGGTGATGGGAACCAAACAAGAAGTTTTTGTTATGTTAGCGACCTTGTGAAGGGTCTTGTTTTCATGATGAATTCAAGATTTGTAGGTCCTAAAAATTTGGGAAATCCTGAGGAATACACAGTACTCGAACTAGCAAAGACAATCTTAAAACTAACAGGTTCAGAATCAAAAATTATTTTTGAAAAACTCCCTGTTGATGACCCGACAAAAAGACAGCCTGATATTTCTAAAGCCAGAGAACTTCTTAGTTGGGAGCCAATTGTTGGTTTAGAAGAAGGATTAAACCTAACAATAGACTGGTTTAGATTACTTCCTTTGATAAAGAAAAATTCTTCATAGTTTATCTAAACTTGTAAAACGTAACTTTTTTTATTCTTTTAAATTTGTGCTTAGATGCAGACTTATTATTATGAATATGTATATTCATGGTTCAAAACGAAGATTATATAAATATTAGTTTGTTATTTAATTTTCTGTGAAAAAAAAACTTTTTTCGAAAATATTGATTACTGGTGGTGCGGGTTTTGTGGGATCAAATCTGGCAATTTTCTTAAAAAAGGATTTTCCCAAAACAGAAGTTATTTGTTTAGATAATTTGAAACGCCGTGGTTCTGAGTTGTCAATTTCTAGATTAAAAGAAAACAACATTCTTTTTTTTCACGGTGATATAAGAAATAAAGAAGATTTACAGGGTATTAAAAATGTTGATGTATTAATTGAATGTTCTGCTGAGCCTTCAGTTTTGGCAGGATATGATGGTTCGCCTGAATATCTTATTAATACAAATCTTATGGGAACTCTAAATTGTTTAGAATTAGCAAGAAAAAATAAATCAATGTTTATTTTTCTTTCAACAAGCAGGGTTTATCCAACAAAAACTTTAAATTCACTTGACTTAGAAGAGTCAGATTCTCGTTTTGAAATAAAGCATCAACAACCTTTTCAAGGGATTTCAGATAAGGGAGTATCTGAAAACTTTCCTCTTGAAGGATCAAGATCATTATATGGCGCAACAAAATTAGCTTCAGAAATAATAATCAATGAATATGCAAGCGCCTTCAACTTAAAAACAGTAATTAATAGGTGTGGTGTTATTACAGGCCCTTGGCAGATGGGTAAAATTGATCAGGGAGTTGTAGTTCTTTGGGCTGCAAAACATTTTTTTAAAGGAAAGCTTAGCTACATAGGATTTGGTGGACTTGGAAAACAAGTAAGAGACATACTTCATGTTAAAGATTTGTACGATCTTATCAAGTTACAATTAACTAACATAAACAAATTTTCAGGTGAAACATATAATGTTGGTGGTGGAAGAAATGTCAGCATTTCCCTTAAAGAACTAACGGAAATTTGTCAAAAACATACTAAAAATAAGTTAAATATAAGTAAAGTTCTTGAAAATAGAAACCAAGATGTTCCTGTTTACATAACAGATATTTCAAAAATTAATAAATTATGTGGTTGGAAACCGAAAATCAAACCGGAAGAAATTTTGAAAGAAGTGTTTCTTTGGCTGAAAAAAAACGAAAAGCAATTAAAACCTATTTTAAAATAAAATGAAGCGACTTACAGTATTAATTCCTGCTTACAATGAAGAAGGACAAATTGAGAACACAATAAACCATGTTTATAAAGGGCTTTTAAAAGAAAGTATACCCCATGAAATACTTGTTGTCAACGACAATAGTTCTGATAAAACACCTTTAATTCTTAAGAGACTTACAAAGAAAATTCCAACTCTTCGTTACATAACGAAAGGTTCACCTAATGGGTTTGGTTTTGCTGTAAGAAAAGGTCTGGAACATTTTAAAGGAGATTATGTTGTAGTTATGATGGCTGATGAATCCGATTCAGTAGATGACCTTGTTAAATATTATCGGAAACTTGAAGAAGGATTTGATTGTGTTTTTGGCTCAAGATTTATGAGAAAAAGTCAGATAACTGATTATCCAAAATTTAAGCTTGTTTTGAATAGAATGACAAACATGTTTATAAAAATATTATTTCAGTTTAAACTAAATGATACAACAAATGCTTTTAAGGGTTACACTCGAGAAGTTATTGAAGGAGTGAAACCCATACTATCTCTTCACTTTAATCTTACAGTGGAATTACCTCTAAAAGCAATTATTAGGGGTTTTTCTTATACAGTTGTTCCCATAAGTTGGCAAAATAGAAAAAAGGGTGTTTCAAAACTTAAGCTTAAAGAAATGGGTTCAAGATATTTATTCATTATTCTTTATTGTTTTTTGGAAAAATTGTTAAGCAAAGGAGATTATCTAAAAAAGCAATCTTTTTAAAGAATTATTTTTTTAGATCATAATAGCTGGAGGTTTTAAGATGAAAGTATTGGTAACAGGTTCTGGAGGATTGATTGGTTACGAATCATGTAACTTTTTTCTACAAAAAAATGCAGAAGTTGTAGGTGTTGATAACAATATGCGAAGATATTTTTTTGGTGAAAAAGGCGATACAACAGGAAACATAACTTATCTTGAAAGTCTGAGTAAAAAATTTCGAAATATAAAGCTTGATATTCGCAACAGGAATGATGTTTTGAAGTTATTTGAGAAAGAAGGACATTTTGATTTGATTATTCATACTGCTGCTCAACCCTCTCATGATTGGGCTGCAAAAGAGCCGTTTACAGATTTTGATGTTAATGCTGTTGGAACACTAAATATGCTCGAGTCTTTTAGACTTTATTCACCGAAAGGAGTTTTTATTTTTACTTCTACAAACAAAGTTTATGGAGATGCACCCAACAAGGTTAATCTTATAGAGCAAAAAACAAGATGGAAATATGATAATAAACAAATAATGAGCGGTATATCTTTAAATGGTGTAAGTGAGCAGATGACTATTGATGATAGTACGCATAGTGTTTTTGGAGCTTCGAAGGTAGCGGCAGATGTTATGGCTCAGGAGTACGGGCGTTATTTCAATTTAAATGTCGGTGTTTTTAGGGGGGGTTGTCTTACTGGTCCACAACATTCAGCAGTGGAACTTCATGGATTTTTAGCATACATAGTTGACTGTGCAGTGACAGGAAAGCCATACACGATTTTTGGTTACAAAGGAAAACAAGTAAGAGACCAAATACATAGCCGAGATGTAGTGGCGGTTTTTTATGAATTTTATAAAAATCCGAAGCAAGGAGTTGCTTATAATCTTGGTGGATGTAAAGAAAACTCTATTTCAATCCTTGAAGTTATTGATTTGCTAGATAAGGACTTCGGCTTGAAACTTAACTATACATATTCAGAAACTAACAGGATAGGTGATCATATATGTTATTATTCCGACATGTCTAAGTTCAAGAAAGATTATCCTAATTGGAAAATAACAATTCCTGTTAAAGAGATAATTAAAGAAATGATTGAGTGGAAGAATAGAAAAAGATGATAACTTATTTTTTGTTATTTTTACTTTTTTAATCCACTGATTATCTTTGCAAAGTCTGTTATTTTTGGATTATTTAATTCTTTGAAGTTTGTACTCCAAAATCCATGTGTGGAATGATCACCAAAATTACCAATTGCAATCATTCCATGATCTGATAAAACAAATATTTTGTCTGTTTTCTTTCTTACAATCGCTGTTATTTCATCCATTTCTTTGTAGAGCATTTTCATCAATAACTTGTTTCCGAAATTTAAGTGTCCGATAACATCTATTGCGCTAAAGTATCCCAGTATGAAATCGTAATCATTTTCAATGGCTGTTAAGAATTCTTCTCTTACAGTTTTATGATGATACATAGCATCTTTATTGTACTCTTGTAATATCTTTTTTTTCTCTTCAGAACTTTCTGTTTCAAAATAGTTTTTAAGCAAATTCCTTGACTTATCATGAACTGCTTTATCATAGTTGAATCCTGGTAAATCTATTATTTTTGGTTTGTTAAATTTTGAAAAAAAGGTTTTTTCTAAAGATATCTTGTAATCCCAGTTCACTTTTTTTCCGTCTTTTGCAACAATCTCTTTTTCTTTATTTTCACCTGTCATAAATGAGCTCCAAAGAACCATTGTTCTTGGTTGTGAAAATTCTGAGATGTTGGTTTTTCCATAAAATTCTTGTTTTAGATTTTCGTAGTTAAATTCTTTTACAAGATCAAATTCTAATGCGTCTATTGCTATTACAACTATCATTTTATTCTGGTTATTATTCCACCTGCACAAGTGTCTTTTCTTTGAAGTACAAATCTTCCAAGCTCTTGTGTTTTGTTAAAATCTTCTACAACAACGGGTTTTTCTGTTTTTATAATTATATCTCCAACTTCTCTATTTTTTATTTCTTCAGCATTTTCTTTTATTGTCTGAAGAGTTGAGGAATCAACAACTTTTTTTATTGTTTCTATCTCACACATCACTTCTTGCGTTGCACACTTGAAAAGCAATCGTTCACCCTTTTTATATGGATTTTTATCCATCCAAAAAAGATGAGCTTCAACTTTGTTGGTAATAAGGGGTTTTTCTTCATTTTTTCTAATAATCACTGCACCTCTATCAATGAATAGTTTGTCTTTTGTTGTAATCCCTGTGCTTTTTCCTGCTTCGGCAAATTCAATATTTTCTTTTCCGAATTCTTCTATACTTTCAACAATAGTTTCTTCTTCTGATGGTAAAACAACAATTTTATCTTTCTTTTTTATTGTTCCACTCACAATTTTTCCTGCAATTATTCTTTTATCCCATTTGTAAACGTCTTGCACTGGAAATCTTAGTTCTTTATTTTTTTCACTTTCTTTTATTTTAAAGCTGTCCAACGCATCAAGAACTGTTGGTCCTTGATACCATGGAAGAGTATTGCTTTTTTTTGCTACAAAATCTCCATTTTTTGCAGATATTGGTATTATATAACTTGGTTGTATGTTTATTTTTAATAAGAATTCTAAAAGCTCTTTTTTTACTTCTTCAAATCGCTCTTTTTTATATTCAACTTTATCCATTTTATTTATGACAACAATTACTTGTGAAAGCCCTAACATGTTTAAGATGTATGCATGTCTTCTCGTTTGTTCTTGAACTCCTTCTTCTGCATCAACAATTAAGATTGCTGCTTCTGCTTGACTTGCTCCTGTAATCATATTTTTTATGAATTCAACATGACCTGGTGCATCGATTATGTTATACTCTCGGTTTTTTGTTCGAAAAAATGTTTGTGCAGTATCAATTGTTATTCCTTGGTCTCTTTCTTCTTCAAGATGGTCCATTAAGAATCCAAACTCCAGTTCTTTTCCGAGTGCTTCACAAACAGTTTTTAATTCTTCAATTTTTCCTTCAGGAAGAGAGTTAGTGTCATAAAATAATCGTCCTATTAATGTTGATTTTCCATGGTCTATATGTCCCACAATCACAAATTTCATTGTTTCTGTCATTTTTTCACCTGTTTAGATTAGCATGTTTATAATAGTCCATAATCCGAGTAAGACTATAATTATTCCCAGTATTAGTTTTAGCCTTTTTGTGTTAAGCTTTTTTGTTAGCATTGCTCCAAATGGTGCACCGATTAAAGCACCTACTGATAGAATAATTAATAAGTCATATGTTGCAATTCCTTTTACTATTGCATATGTTAGAAAGCTTGCAATGCATATTGGCGCTTCGGAGAGTGTTGTACATCCAATTGCGTTTTTATGTTTGTGTCCTGCTATTATTTGTCCGCCGGTTGTTACAGGCCCAAATCCACCTCCTGACAGTCCTTTATTAAATGAAGCAAGGATTCCCACTCCTACCATTTTCTTCCATGAGAACACGAATTTTTTTCTGAAAATCATAATAAGTCCTATTACTATTACAAGTATTCCAATGTATGTTGTTAGCAGCCATTTTGGTATGTTTATTGCAACAACTGCTCCGAAAATAGTTGCTAGCACTCCAAGAATAGTTATTGCAAAAACTATTTTTGTATCTTTTGAAAAACCTTTATTGAATGAGTACACCAAACCGTTTGTTTTTATGCTTTTGATAATTTTTTGTATGTTTGTTGTTTTTGGTTTAAAATCAACATTTTTTTGTTTGTGGTGAAACATTGCTGCTGTAAATCCACCTATTGCTTGTGAAAATAGAACTGCTGGAACTACGACTATTGGTGAATACCCAACACCTATTAATAATGGTGAAAGAACTGTACCATAGCCCATTCCAAGTCCTGCATCGATAAGTTCCATCACAATTGCTACTGCTAAAATTAATATTATTATTGTTGGTTCCATTTTACATATACCCCAGACTTCTCAATTTTTGCATTGCGTTTGCTTCTTCTTTATCCTGTGCTCTTCCAGAGCGTTCTGATGTTTTGTTTTCCATAACTTCAGTGATTATTTTATCCACATCATCTGCTTTGCTTTCTATTGGGTTTGTGCATGGGACGCATCCTAAGCTTCTGTATC
>Ga0180007_10002208_pt1 | contig 23770 bp, 11 predicted proteins | sample MM_PC_MetaG_FD_121122 | JGI IMG/M metagenome (GOLD analysis project Ga0180007, IMG submission 121122) | Groundwater microbial communities from the Aspo Hard Rock Laboratory (HRL) deep subsurface site, Sweden - MM_PC_MetaG | ecosystem: Environmental > Aquatic > Deep subsurface > Groundwater... | reverse complement strand
GGCCCTTTTCTCGTCCGAACCTTCTCCAATTTCCCTTTTTAATTTGGGGATGATCCCTCAAAGGGAGCAAATATGACGATGGTTAATTTGGTAAAATTTACGATAATAATTTGGAAAGTCACATCTTTGGACTAAATAACTTCTGGTTATGACGGATTTCGGGGAAGGGCTTCGATAACCTCCCAAAGAAGCCGAGATAAATAGATTGTGTAAGCATTTTGTAATGCTGACCATCCATTAATTATCCTTTTCTGGTGGGGACTGAACTATATTACAAACAGAGATTCAAGATTTAATTTTATTTGAAATTCCCAAATTAGACTTGCTGACATTTACGCTATTTTAACACCTCGCAATTATGAATCAAGCTTTAAAGTGCATGCAGAGTGCTGTACAAATTTAATATTGGAGGTGAATATGACAAATACTGCTAAAACGACTCTTCAGGCCAGATTGGACCCGAAAAACAAACAGATCGTGGCCCAGGCTGCTAAGTTACGGAATATTGGATTGTCTGACTATATTCGGTTGGTTTTGGCCTCAATCCCAAAAAAAGAAGTTGATCAGGCAAAAATCACGTTTTACAATTAACCGCTGAAGAACAGGAAAGATTTTAGATGGCGCTTTAGGCTCCTACCAAACTTACAAAATCTCAACACAAACTCAGCAAGATTATGCAGGGGGATCTGTGAAGCCAATTCAATTGCCAAATGGATTTACCATCGAACAATTGGAGAAACGCCACAAGCCCTCAGCATTTTTTAGTAGTTTGGATTTGGTGGATGAGTGGTTAAAAAAAAGGGGTCGACAAGCCCAGGGAAAAAACTGTCTGTCACCAGAGTCTTATTGAATGAACATGTGACAAGATTCAAATAGTGTAACGGCCATCCCGAATCATTAACAAAATACTGTAACGGGAGGAGCAGTCCCGCCGCCATACCCCGCATATCGAATCAAAAATAATACCCCACTTGAACAATTCGAATAAATTCGATCTTGCTCTCCTGTGAGAGTTCTTTGAATTTTTCTACTAACCACTCAATCTTTAAATCACTAAGGCGTTGATCAACTTTGTGAATAAGTTCATTGAGAATAACATGATGTTCCGCAGTTAGTACAGAAGGGGGATTAGAAAGTTGAGTATGATATTGATTTGCTTCTATCGCTGACATCTTATCAACTGTATCCACATTTTCTCTTATCCTCGATATCCATGAAAGGCTTTTACTTTGACGTATAGCTGAAATAGTTTCAATAAACGCGTTTTTAACATCTTCTGGGTTCCAAGGGACTTCCTCTTCACCAAAAAAAGCTTCACATTCTTTCAGCATCTCATCAGCATTTTCGCTAAAACTGCCCCATGACAGATTGTTGTCAGATAACCGTTGGTACCACATTCTGTAAATTTTAAGAGCCTTTCTCATTAATTCAAAATCTTCAAGGTCGTTTGGTATATTATCAAAAGAATGAATTAACGAGTCCACTTCAGAAATTGTTTTATCCAAATCACTCTCATCTTGAATCTCTGCATTCCAAATAGCAGAGGCTCGATTCATAAGTCCATCTTCTGTGACTTTAATCTTTTGCATAAACTCTGATAGTTCGCTTCTCAGTTGCGTTACATCAGAAAGATTGGTCCGTTGAGTAAGTTTCTGTAATTTCTTTGCATAATCAAAACCAACTTGCTTTAATGCTCTCAGTTCAGCAATTCGTCCAATTTTAGTAGCATCAGCATGTGACTCAAGCCAGGACTGGATGTCTCGTACTAATTGTCGTGCTTCAGCAATTTTTTCAGCATTTTTTATTATGTCCAGAGTGTAAGATTCCAGTTGGGTAAATTCATTTTCAAGGCCAATTTGCTTTAAATTTGAACCGATAACTCTGATCATTTTATGTTTGAAGTCACCTACATCTGAAGGATTATCCGAAATGGGAGATTGATATTTAAGCCATTCAGAAAAATAATGGATTGCATATTGCCGAGCGTTTGCATAATCTTTTTCAATCTCATTAATTTGCATATCAGTCCAGAGAGGGGTTTCGCTAATCATGGAATCACAATGTTCCTTTAACATAGCTGCTCCCCAAGAGGCCAAAGAACAATCCATCTTAGATTGACTCTTCTCAATTAATCTCCATGCATCATTCTGAATTTTTACTGCTTTAGCCAATTCGTTATTCGCATGCTCGGCCAAATCCTGGAGTCGGTCCTCTCGATAGACCAACATAGGCGGAACAGGCGACCGTCTTTTGAGCTCTAAAGAACGCATAGAATAGTTGACCCTTGAACGAAAATCCTCACACTGTTCCCATTCATCAAGAAGGGTTTCCCACTCAGACGATGCTTCGCCCAAATTCATCAGGTCAACGTTATTGAGCGATGCCAAATTAATATATTTACCCTTAAATATTCCATCTTGAATCCATTCTGAGATGCTCATTTGACAGCCATTTTGCATCACAACCATATTTTCATAACGCGGGGCAATATAGACTCCCAGAAAGAGGCCTGCGGATGCGATATTTGCACCATAGGGTGGGCGGCATATCTGTTGAATTGATTCTGCCAAGGGTAATTTTTGTTCTTTGGATAGCACGTCATCCCATTTTTCTGTTAAAGCACGAATAACTGGATATTTGGGACGCCTTGAAATAGAACCATTCTGATTAAAAATATCCCATGTATCTTTCAACACAGTAACAGCTCGGTTCTTTACCTTAACAGGTTTTTGTATAATTCCTTCAAAATTCAGTTTCCCGTGCATTAATTCTCGGGTTAGTTCATGGCACGTATCAGCCCCGTTTGCTCCTTTTCCTGTACCGAATCCATCGAAAGGAAATGAAATTGGGCTTTTATAAATTCTTTTAAATAGCTCTGTCCCCACTTGATTCAATCTTTTAGCTGAAAAATCATCTTTCACCGCTGTGGAATAGAGCCTATCTTTAATTAATAGATCAATTTTTTCTCGGATCATCTTGAGTTGTTTTTCTTTATGAGCTCCAATCAAATTACCAAATTTCGCTTTATCTGTTTCGCTAATACCATCAAGAACAGCGACTTCTGCAAGGGATTGCCCTAATGAACCATCTGAATCATGTAGCAGCACCACCAAAATCGGTAAAGCATTCACTTTGGACTCGTTTGAGGCGGCACGTAAACACCTGCTGGTATCCAACAAAACGTCATCAGCAGACCGACTTTGGCCGATATAAGTATAAATTACAGTACCCCTCGGTTCATCTATCGCAATAGCCGAAGCCCATCTGTCGCTGGATATTTTTATTTGTTGAGCAAGATAATCCATGTTTGAGGTGACAGAAAAAAATCTCCATTCTTGAGAATATATTTTGTTTTCATCTGCAAAATCGCATTTAAGATCAGCAAGAAGATCACACCATTCAGCAGCCCTACTTGCAAAAAGATTAGCCTTGCCTGTTTCATCGTAGGAACTCGCAACACGCTGACGAACGAATGAAAGAAATTGTGTACGAGGAACTGCGTCACCCAATATATCAAAAGCTTTAAACGAGTCGTCCCATTCAATAACGTTGAATTCTTCCTGAAGAAGTTTAATCTCCCGGCCTGCAACATTATGGGGTAAAGATGAAAGTTCAGAAAGAGCCTGTATGGACTCTTCCTTACCACTCGTAACTAATCCAAGTTTTGAAGACAAGACAATGGCTCTAAGCAATTTTATTTGATCTTGAGACAATCGAGAGCCATGCTTTGCAATGACAGACCCGTATGCATGGGTTATTGTTCCTTGTTGACCTGTTTCTTCTGAGCTTATAAATTCTTGCTGGAGGGAATCCGACCAAAGGTCAGCAGGCCCCATAGACCATTCAGAAATATTGCCAATTTTTTTTGTTTCAGAACGATGAAACACATCACCTAAAAGAGCCAAGGCTGAACGCTCTTGCAAATGCTTTCCGACTGAGGCCAGAAAAAATAAAAGCCATGTAGAATATGGAGAAAGTGGCCAGCATCCCTTTCTGATAACCGAATGGAATAGCTCTTCGTCACCCCAGATGCTGTGATTTTGAGAATGAGGAAACCATTTTGAAATATTGGCCATTATTTCGCGAGACTCAGACTTGGAATGATTATTATCAAATTGTTCTTTGAGAAGGTTTTCTTGCTTTTTTTCAAACAAGCTTGCTATCAAAGTTTCAAGATTAATTGAAAGATACAATCTATTTGCCGATTGGTATCGTGTAATGTATCGTAGAATCTCATTTTTAAACTCTGGCGCAATACGCTGTACATATGCATTCAATTCAAACTGAATGAAGCCTACAAAGCATGCATTGTTTGCATTTGCCTGTATTGATTCAAAAAGATCCTGCAAAACGCCATTCCCGGCAATTTGGCTCTTAACTGTGGCAAATTCAGTATATTTACCAAATTCATCAAAAAATATGATTAAGGAACGGTAGGGTTTTCCTGCACCGCAATACTCTTTAGCCACAATATCAATAACATCCCGAATTGACTCCCCTGATAATGCACGTATCGGCATTCCGCGATCAGCAAAAAAGTCATGCACTTTTGCATATGTCCGTTCATCTTGTTGTCCTAATTGGTTAATCAAGCAATCAATTGAATCTTCTTCCGTTGCGGCAAGCAACTCGTTTATTACTGTCTCATTCGACATTCTCACAAGAGCTGCAGCCTGAGCAAACCTTGGTCTTAAATCATCCAGCGACCTTGAATCATAACCATCTTTATTAAGGGTGTTTATAATCTGTTTTAACAGCTCAGCTGATAGATCAAACCCTTGCATACCATTCAAAGTAACGGCTAAACAGGGTTGATCTGTTTCCTGAAGGATAAGGCGAAGGTCCCTACCAATATTAGCGTCTACCAGTTCTAACGCCGAAATTATTTGTTGGGCTGTCTCTCCACCGGGATCACTGACAAGGCTCGCCAATGTTATTCCGAGATGAGATTTGCCCGTACCATACCCAGCAATCGCCAAAGTAAAGGGCTCATCTTCTATCCCATAGCATCTACGTATGACTGAACGCGCAAAATTTGCTGTATCGATTAATTTATGGCCATGTATACTGCCGACATCGTCCTGGCTGACCCCATGGTATTTCGGGCCATGGAATACAAAGGCTTCAGACGCAGCTTTGGCTTTCGACTCATCGGAATTAAACCAGTCGATGTTCACTGCTCCATTGAAAAGCCGGTCTCCGCGGAATCGTACAATGTCATTAAGTTGTTCAGCCATAGGTCCCTCTTATTGTTAAATCATATCCATATAAATGTTTCGCCAAGCCTCATCAACGTTTTTATTCGGTTGTATTAACCATGGTTCCATATGGCGATCTACTGTAATCAATGCCTTTCGTTCAAGAAGTTCGAAAAGATCAAAGAAAGATGATATTGTCCAACCAGGTATTATTTTCCAACCGGCCACTTTATCCAAATCAGTCACTGATATTTGCTGTTGGCTAGGAAAATGATCGGAAATTATTTGCAGCATCCAAGCGCCATAACCACGCCCAAGTTCGTCTGCGATGGGGGCAGAACGCCGGGTAATAAAACCATCGACTTCAGACAATACTCCACAAAGATTAAAAGAAGCATCATCCTCATACATGCCGATCAATGGTCCAATAATACCTCTTTTTGTGTTGCCATAGATTAAACTGAGAAATAATTCAAGTTTATCTCTACCGAAAGTCATCCCCAGAGTATGAGCCCCTGTAAAAAATGTTTGATACCAAACATCAGCACCATTTAAAGGGTTACACATATTAAAATGAGCGATCCATTGGCTAATCTCACATTTTAAAAAAGGATCCTCCAAAAGCACGACCCTTCCAAAATTTGTAAGTTCGGGGTGTTTTATCGATGAACGTTCTGATTCAACGCCTAATCGGATTAATCCCATGGCTCTGCAGTAGTCCAGTATTGCCTGGACTTTGCCACTTGAGGCTCCTGTAGGAATCCCAGTAGAGGATGCTATGGTTTGAGCATCTCCAGATTGACCAGAAGCTGCAAACCCTAACATCGAATGGATATAATGACGTTCAGGCTTAAATGTTTTATGAAAATTTCGCGGTAACCTCTTGTTGTTTTCAATCTTTTTTGGCATTAAATCCACGGTCCTCTAATGATGTTATCTTGATTCGATGTGCTTGCTTCACAACAATACCCGTTGACGCATTTAAGCTCGGTCCAATTGAATAACACTCACCTTTTTTTAGGTTATTCAGTCTGGCTATCCAATCTTCAGTTCTTTGCCGCGTGGAGATAGCGGCAATTTCAGCAAATGCCTTTAATTCTGTGTCTGCGGGTTTAAAAAAAAGTTTGTGATCAGCATTAAACATGCGATCCCGTTCATCTTTTTTCATATTACTCATTGTTTGTGTTGCCAAGATAAGGGATATCCCGAATTTCCGGCCTTCTCTTAGATATTTTGATAGAGGACTACCTTCTTGATGATCCAGATTTTGGACCTCATCTAAGACAATAACTTTTGGGTCTGTTTTTTTCCCTTTTGATTGTAAATAACCATACAAATCCCAAAGAACAAATTCAGTTACCAACTTCGTTGAACTCATATCTAAACCAGTAAGCTGAAACACATGACACCGCTTAATAATATCACCAAACAAAGCATCCCATTCAAACACGTCTTGACCAAAGGCAAAAGGTTTATCTAAAACAAACGGTCGAATTTTACTATAAAGTGTTTGTGCAGCATTTTTTAATTTTTTGTCGTCAGAATATTGATCTAATATTTCCAGCAATACATCAAAATTCATATTTGATTGTTGGGCTTCAACACCTTCCATCACGGCACGGTGAAGAACGCTAAACTGCTGGTCACCAATTTGATAAACAGTATTAAAAATACCTGCGATCCTCTTAGCTATTGAATTTTCGTTTTCTTGTAAGAATATTCCACCATTATCGGAAGATTGAGGAAGAAATGGATTAATTGGTAATGGTGTGTTTCTTATGACATGTTGTTCTGGGTTTAAAATATCATTTGTTACTTGTTCAAGATGCCCCGGCATAAAACCATTTGTATAATCTACGATGAGACTATTCTGATGAGCCTCAGACATTTCACAAAGAAGACACTGAATTGCGTATGTCTTCCCCATCCCTGAAGATCCAAAAATGAGCATATGTCTATTTGCCAAATCTGAGTGACCAAATTCCCAGTATATTTTATTTGTGCTGCCTACGATATTCCCGAGCAAAATCCTTTCTGGAATTTTCGATGGTGATACCTCAACCTGATTGTTTAAAGAATGACCTGGTAAATCGTCGGGTTTTAATTGATCTATCGCCCCATCAGAGTCTGTTTGTTTTATTGTGTCTGGATTTTCAGTTTCAGATAAATTGTCATTAATATTTTCTTTCTTATCTGTATTGATTGAGTCTTCCGCAGCACTGTCCGCATCAACGTCGATGTCGTCATCAGAATAATTTTCTTCACCGCTATCCGTCAAAACTGATGAATCACTATTCTCATCTTCATCAGCCATAGAGCCTTCATCTTCCCACTGAGTCATGTCATCATCTTCATCGTCTCCAAGTGGAAATTCAGTATCATCCATATCATCACAGACATTACCATCAACTTTATCCGATTGTGTTACTAACTTATTCCACTCAATAGGAAAATCGTTGGCACCAATAGCAAGCCTGTTTACGAACATACTGCCCATAACATATATGCTGGCAATCACGTCATTTGAAATTCCTGCGGTCCACTGCCCAATTCGTTGAATATTTGAACTATCGCAATCGGTCCAAAAAGCAAAAACCGCGGCGCTCCAACTGACATCATAATCCCCCTCAGCCAATCGTTCCAAGGCCGATATCACATCAGCGTTCTGTGTCATATCTATTTCAGATTTGCTGGCAATGAGGCGATGGAGTTGCATCCACCAATAACGCCTGTCCGGCCGTTCATCTTCCAAATTGCTTTCTTGCTCAGCGGAGATTGGCATAAAAGAAGGCATTAATACATTCAGACCGTTATTGATTTGGGACCGTGCATTTACAAGAAGCTGTTCAGATTGCTTAGCCAGTTTGCATTCTATTAAGCGGATATCGATTTGAAGACGATTCTCAGGACCAATTTTTGCGGTTAACCACATCAAGTCCGGTCTACGTGAATTTTCTGCCATTTCAAACCAGTGCCGATAAGCATCCAATGAAATAAAATTATCGCATAAGACAGATTCATCAACGCGTAACATTTTCCGTGACAGAGCATAGGCCATAAAGTCATGGATATAATTATCATCAACGCCAGTCGCGCGAACAAGTGACAGACCGGATAGACCACGGGCTTCTTTCAGGACGCCTGTTGCGATTTTTTGACACTCCTCTGCAGACCATCCCGTACCTGCATAAAGAGACTGAACTGATGTATAAAGACGAAAATCGACGTCTGATAAAGAAAACTGTTCTGTAGAAATTGTGTAGTTATCTTCTCCATGAGTTCCTACACCAGATCCAAATCCAATAATTTCACGTTCCTTACCGGACCCTATTGTTTTCTTTAGCAAGCGTTCATCCATATTTGGGTCTATACAAATAACCCACTCTGTTTTTTCATGTAAAACATCAATAACAGAACGCCACGGGTTAAAATCACCTGTTCCAACAACAACAGTTCCGGTCTGATGACTTTTATTCTTAAGGCAATGCATCAAATTGGCATGTTTCGCACCAAGGACAAACTGACGATTACTAATGATTCTGGCACGTTTATAAAAATCAGCAGGATTACGTACCGTACAACAAGCCTTTTCAAGAATGGGGAATTGAAGAGTGCGTGTCGTTATATCAAATGGAGCGACAGTCTCAAATTCATTTACACCATTCCCTACACCAATAAAGTCATAAAAAACAGCTATATCGGCTTCAAAATGTTTATTAATAAGCCCCTTAAATGAATCATGACTATTCTCGACCAAACGATGAGCTACTGCAAACCTGCATTCCCTATACGGTTTATACTTAGTCTCTGTTTCAGAAGCTTCCCATCGTTCTTGCCATTGTCTCAGCCAACTCGACACATCAGCATCATCAGTTGACTCTGTGAAAAAAGTGATACTGATTGCATAGGGACGCCTGCGATCAGGATGGAGGACATAAAACCGGTTTTTTTTGGGATCGGCGAGCATATTCAAATAATGATGAACCGCTGAGATAACAGGTTGGATGTCCTTATTCCTGAATACCGCAAGGCTGAAACCATCTCTGGCGTGTGGATGCAAACGAAAGTAATCAAGCATCAGACGCAGAAGAAGTTTGGATTCATTCGTCTCGCGAAACATTTCAACATCCGAAAAATCTTCATCTTCATCTAAGCCGTTGTCATAGTTGAGAAGCAAACGCGTCGATAACGTTGCATCACCAATCGATGCTGAACCGATTCTATGAATAAGCCCTTGCCCTCGGACATTTGTATCTAAGTTTTTCTGTTCGTTGTGTAACAATCCCGAAAGCGGAGCTTGGATTTCGGCCAAATCAGTATACGTTCGCCAGATATGAGGTTCTAATGCTTTACCGTGTGAATCATTTTTCAATTCTCTATTTACTGCATAATTAAAACAGGAAGTTAAAAATACAATCTGAGCTTGCAACATTTCTAAAAGTGCTGGATGAAGCACTGTGATGATCCCTGATTGTTCAAAAGGGTCTGCATGCCAAACCGATCCCTTATCAATACTTCTTGATGAAATCACCAAAAACGAACGGAGGAGCATTGCCGCAGTTGTTTGTTTAGGGTCAGTTGATGCTTCATCCAATGCTTCTTTATAGGCACTGTAAAGCTCAGCCCACTCAGATCTTCTCCCTCCATTGTCAGAGAAAATTCCATTCAAGAGCCCCTCTTCTGCAGATATTTTTATGAAACGGCAATACATATCCCCAAGATGTTTGAGCTTATTAACAAACTTGTCACCAACCATCAGCCAATCATCGTTTAATAGATTCGTAGAAAATTTCTGGTCAAACCTGTCTTCGTCACGAACACAATGTAAAAGTACACGCCGGATTTCATCATCTCCGGACGCCCTCAACAACTCATCGTAATAAGGAAGATGGAAAACAGGCAACGCCCTCGTTTCATGATGGATAGCCAAAGCATTGTTGGCTTTATCTATAAGAGATTCGGCAAGACGATATGAATGATTCTCGGGAAGACGCCAAGCAAATTTCCTACAAAAGCCTTCTTGGATATCACCAGAATAAATATACACTGAAAACGCTAATTGGGGTTCTGCTGTCTTACTTAACTTCAAAGGAATATCATCATCGACCATCACGCATTGAATGGGAATCTCATCCCCATCGCAATTGTTTAAAGAGAGGTGTTTCGTTACAATATGATCGAGCCCTCCAATCAAACGAGAAAGATATCGACGAGCCGTCTCAGTGCTATCATCGGTTCCATCGCTATCATGCTTAAAAAAATCGTATTTAATCGAAATTGAATTAATGTGTTGATCTTGAGGAATATCTTTATCTCGAAAAAAATCACGCATGCACTGCCATAAGGCGGTGAGAGCCATTTCAACCGGACTCCCGGAGACCTTTCGCAGCGTGACCTTCTTTTTTTCGATCTTTGTTTTTCGATTTTTTAGAATCTTATCCAGTATTGTGACAAAATCACATGACAATAATTTCTGCCTGTCACGTTTATTGTCCGTTAAAATATAATTTTTTAATCCAATTAAAAATTCATCGTTGTTCGTGTATGGCCCACGAATAGCATCATCTACTGATAAAAAACCAGGGGGCTGACCTTCTTCAATTTCTTTAATAATCTTATCAATGGCTTTTTCGGCTTTATCCCTTTCCCGTGTCTCCAGAAAAAGAGTATAGCTGAAAAATGCACCGGCTTTATCAATGTAAGGCGCAAGGGATTTTCGCGTTTGCCTCAAAGGAAATCCGACCAAAGAAGGCAAACCAAACGTATCTAATCTTGAAAGCATGATCTGTTGGATCTCAAAAAGCTCTAAACCGACACTTAAATCGAGATTTTCCAGCCATTCGCTTATTTGGAGCAAATCACCTCGACCGTATTCCAGAAGGGGCTTAAAAATGCGATCAAAATTTTTTAAGTCTTCAGGGCCAACATTATGACCCAAACTTTGAAGTTTTTTGTTAACCCAGCTTTTGAAGCTTCTGCCCATTTGACTTTGCCAAATGACACCCAGATCACAGGTATAAAAATCAGACAAACCGGATGAGTCCGTAACACGATCAACTCCGCACAGAACCACCAAAGAAAGTTTACCACTTATAGGGGCCAAATTACGGTAATACGTCAAATTACCACGTTCATCTACCCATCCTTGATCGAGCACTTTTTTCTGGCCTTGCGGTGTCCATTTATCGGTGACTACTTTTGCAACTTTTAATAAAAGCTCTATGTTTGAATTCCCCAAGTAGTAGCTATCAAGAGCATCTGCAATAGAAAGAAGGGTTTTTTCGGGCATGGCTGGAATCATAATAAGCATCCGATGTCCAGTCGAGCTCCCCTTTTGTTGCTTGATGACTTTCTTAGCTATGTGGTTCAAAACGGAATGTGTAAAATATGTCATAAAGATCCTCTCAGTTGCTATTCCCTGTCGGATTTTCAACCAAAGCGCATGAATCGGAAAGGTGAATCAATAATCCCGCAGCCTCAAGCATACCCTGCAGCCAGGCATCGGTATCGGATGGTAAATAAACGCCACAACCTTCTACCCACTCGTTTGCACGGCTGAAACCATCAGAATCAAAGACAAGGCCATGGCGGCTTTCCAAACGTTTTTTAAACGTGTCAAAAGTAACCCTACCCCCTCCAGGCACAGTTGTCACAACCATCAATCGCAAAAGCTGTTCATTCAACACGAAACGTGCCCCACCTCCTCTGCGTGGTACGATAAAGCCTATTCTTTTTGCCAAGCCTACGAAAAGTTTCCCAGCATAACGACGGTCAGCCCCCTTAAGTGATGTTTCTGGTTCTTTTTCACCCTTTGGCAGGTCAACCCCATGTCCACGGATGGCCTGAAATATCTGTTTTTCCAGCATCTTAGCTGTTTGGTGCGATATTCTCTTTATTGCAGTGTTTTTTTCATCTGGAGCTGACACTGCCAAACGATACCCTGGCCATGACACCTGATGTTCAGATGACGAGTATCGGGTACTCTGCATGGCAAGACTCCTTAGGACCTGCATCGAGCACGCAGACTCCAGGAGATAGATTCTATCAATCACATCTAGGTTTGCTTTGCATAATCGCAACACATCCACGGCAAATAGGTAGCCTTCCTGCCAGCTTTCAGCAGGGCACCAGCCAGCCTTTACATAACGCGGTAAATCATCTTTTTCGTAGTCAGTCTTATACGAGGTTTCACATTCGAGGCCTGAATCTATGAATTCGGCAATTTGCGTCACGGTGGCAGGACAGCGCGTCATAAGCCTTTTCAACTCACGATCCAATTCTGCGTGCAACCATTCCGGGTTCTGCTCATTGACGTCAAGTGCCACTCCGCTTTCTTTCACCCAGCTCTGTATGGTACTTGATGGTTGACGGAGAGCGTTGCAGATTTGCAGATAAAGGACTTCACCTCCACGAGCAAGAAAAACATGTTGTTTCATATCAAAACAAGAGAAAGACTGCTCCCAATTATGCACATTGTCTTTTTTTGCTTTTGATTCTTTCCAAATAGTTTCCCCCGAAAGTAGACCTGGCGTAACCGGTAAAAAGCTCTGTGCACACCATGTCCGTCCCCCCCCAGCTCCTTGAAACCCAAGGAAAAGGTTTTCTAAGGTACGTATCACGTCCGATTTGCTTCCAGGGCCAGAAATGTCAATCTTAGATGCCAACATGTTTAGAAGCTCTTGATGATGTTGGCGGTGAGTGGCATGTCGTGAATCCAATCGTGAAGAACCTAAAAAAGAAAATAATTTTAAATTAATTCTGGCCTTTGGTGAATATTTTAAAACCGAGTTGTGCCAGCTTATGAGCATCTCATAAGAGGGTAGAGATGTAGAAAATTCCTCTTTATCATCAATTATTTTTCTTGATGCAACTATCAAAAGAAATTCCAATAGAAATTCTATGGGCGTTTGGTCATTAAATAACCTATTACCAAAAAACTGTATCGCGGGATTACTTTTGAATGGTTTTTCATCACATGCATTGTATGGAAACGTTTCAATGGGCATCATTGACCTCCAGTTTACCATTTTTCACTGAATAATATTGACGTCGGAAAGTATTGTCTGTTTTTAATCTAACCAGCATAGCCCGATCATCTGGAGCCCCTGCAAGCTTCTGAACTTGAGCTTTGAAACGTTCAATGCGTTCCAGATAAGCCGTCTGCAATACCTCACCTAACTCGCCGAAATGCCTCAGAACCACATAATCGAGAAACGGCAACATCAATTTGAGGCTGATTCCATTAATCCGATCACGTCCTTCCAAAAAAAGATCGGTCCGTGTTACACCGGTTACGCTATCGACCGATCTCAAATGAAGTACTGTAGAATTCCAATCTACCATTGCGAGAACGACTTGGGCGCTCTGCCGAACTTCACTGCGTCTTCGACTCAGTGTAACAAACAGATGTTGTTTTTTCTGACTTGTACCTTCGGGAAGACGAACGCCTGTAAAATGTTCTTGAAGAACATGATATATACTATTTTCCAAATTATACTTTTCATTGTTATCCAACTGTACATCGGGGGTCTGCCAAACCATCCATCGCAAAACAGTGGGTGAATTCAAGTACTGGCATAAATAGGATTGTTCCTTCTCTGAAAAATCATATAAAAAATAAAGCATTCGTCGAACTTGTTCACGGGCCTGGTCCGGGGTCAACCCCGGATGATTGTCATCGCCGGATCGTGAACCATGATTTCTTAATAGCTCAAATTCCGAATCACAAGCGTCGACACCCAGACGGAATGGCGTGCCATGAGAACGCAGCCATAGTTGCCTTTCCCACGTAGGGCATGGTCGTTCACCGAATCCCTGTTTCTGGATTTCACGTATGGCTTTCATTTGCTGTGCAGCGGAATGATTGACTCGCCCATTATCCCCGAAAAAACGGTTGAAGAACATGTATTCAACTTTTAACGGCTTGTGATTTTTCTGTTGCATCTCTGCAACATCTGCTTTTCCAAGCCCTGAGGTCACAAGATATGCCAGGTGCTCTGTGAGTTGTCGCATGGTCAGCCGACAGCCATATTCATACATCCGCCGATATGCAAGAAAAATACGATCAAAAATCCTGTGCTTGTTGCTTTGGATGAGATCAACATTTAAATAGATTGGGCAACTATACCTGCAATCCCGTTCGGAACATTCATTCCAACGATCAGGAGACAACATCTTTTCAAATATCTCGCGGGCAATATGAAGATTGTCTATCCTGGCAAGGTTAAATACTTTGAATTGGGTGTTTCCAAGAATTAGTTCACCTTCGCCCTGCTCAGAACTAATAGAGGTCAGAACATCACTCTCCAGATTATCCTCACCCAATCCGAATAGATTTGACTGCTGACGAAAAAGATCAAGCAGAGTCCCTGTGTTCGTTACAAGAAGGAATCGACGCAGGCCATCATTAAATTCATTGACCAGTGAACTGTCTTCATTTTTGTGCCTCTCACTAAGATCTTTAATGATTGTTATCGCAGTACCATCAATATCTTCTCGTGGGTCTAACCGTTTGTGAAGATGCTGATCAACGGGTACTCTTTTAAGATGTTTGTACACCTCAACAGCAATCGTCGATTTTCCATCTCCAGCATGGCCTGTTAGGATAACATGCCTACCGTTGATATTTTTTAGCTCATTCACTATGGTTTGGGTTAGGGGATGAGATACATGGATATGTGTAAATTGTGGGTCGCAAGCTTGGGATTCGGCGAGAGCATTTTCATTGCATGCGTTTAGTCTTTGGAGTGAGTTTAGATAATCGACAAAAGGATTAGAGTTTGCTTCATGCTCATTTTTAATGATTATTCTTTCGAAGTCTATTTCTTCATTCCCCATAGCGTGACTCCCCTTAAGAAAATGTTTTTTAAGTTCCATACAAAAAACAGTACGATTGCATTCATCTCGAAGAAATTCGTCAAATTGATCTGATAGGCAAGCATAACTGACTATTTCGATGAGCCTTTTTTTTGTGAAACGAATATTGGATGAGTTTTGTATTTGATTATAGAGACCTTCTAATCCATGTTTGATAATTAAGAACCAAAATCCATCATTTTTTAGATAATAAAATGGATGATCAATAGTTGCTAAAGATTTATTATAATTTGGAGAAAGTTCTTGAAAACAGTCTTTATAGAGGTTTTCTAAGCTATCAGTAATACAAAATTTATTCTCTCTAAATGGATCTTTTTCGTATAGCTTTGCTATTGCTAACATCAAAGCAAATTTATGGGGCCTTACATTATCACCATATTTCCCAAAATTTATTTTTTTTAATTGCTCAACAACTGTAATCATAACGCTATCTTCTCACTGCGGATGCGTTTAACATATTCAACAAAATTATCTAAGTCATTGACTTTTGAATTTCTTCCCAATGAAATCCTGACTGTTGATTCTATTGTAGAATTATCAGTTATAATTTGTTCTAGAACATGTGAATTGCCTATGGTACCAGCATTACATGCAGCCCCACTTGAAATGCAATATTCTTTACAGTTCGAAATTAATACATCGGCGGGTATACCCTTGAAAGAAATACTAATTGTCCCAGGAATTTTTTGGGCAAATTGTGCATGAATAATTGAATCTGGAAAATTATTTTTTAGAACTTCATTGAATTGAGACGTTAACATCTTCAATTTTTGTATATCAATTAAAAGACGGTTTTGAACTAAACGACATGCTTCTCCGAATCCAACAATTGATGCGACATTACTAGTGCCTGGTCTAAGGCCACCTTCTTGACCACCTCCTCTAAAAGGCTTTGGCCATGGCCATCTACGAGGGCCGCCAGCAACAAACAATGCTCCGACGCCCTTAGGTCCGTAGATTTTATGCGAACTAAATGAAGCGAAGTCACATTCCCATGTTTCCAAATCAACAGGGATTTTCCCTATTGCCTGGGCTGCATCGGTGTGAAAAAATGCCCCTGCTTTGTGAGCGATTCGGGCAATTTCTTTTATTGGCTGAATTGTCCCAATTTCATTGTTTGCGGTTTGAATAGACACTAAAACTGTATCTGATGTGATCAGCTTATTTGCTGCATCCAAATCGACAACACCTTCGGTTGTCACAGGCAAATAAACGACATCATAACCTTTTTCCGACAAAAAAACAGCTGGGTCAAGAATTGACTTATGCTCAATCGGAGATGTCACAATTCTCTGTTTTTCAGATTTATTCGAAAGCAATAAGCCAATAAACACCATGTTATTACTTTCGGTCGCTCCTGATGTAAATATGATTTCATTAGGACTGCAATTAACAAGCGAGGCTACATGAACGCGTGCGGATTTCAATGCACGAGCGGCTTTTTGACCATTCTGATGCGAACTGGCTGGATTCCCAAACACCTCTGTCCAGAAAGGCTGCATAACTTTTTCAACTTCAGGGTCACAAGGTGTCGTTGAATTATGGTCCCAGTAAATCATGGCATCCCTAATTTATAAATGACATATATTACATGCTACTTCAAAATCTTCGTCATCAGTTGCATCATTCCATAAATCTTTTAGTTTTTGATTCTCAATAAATTTGTTCTTTAACCTTTCTTGTCTTTTTTTATAGTCTTTTTTTATCTGAGAAATACGTTTTGCATTTGATAGTTCTTCTAAACTCTCATCTTGACTCCATGTAAATCTTGTTTCATCTGAATCAAGATCTGTTTTTTCATAATCCATCGCTTTCTTGAAAAGGACTGGATGCTTTTCAAGTAGCCCAACCCATTCAATTTTTTGTTGAAAAAAACAAAAATAACACCCTGACCGGGACCGCCACTCATAATATTTGGGTAACCCCAACCCTGCCTCATCTAAAATACGGATTACATCATCATGTCTAATATTGTTTTCTATAAAAGGAAAATTAGCTTTAATGTTTGATTTTGTTGATATATATCCTGTCCTATGTGGCTCATCTGCTCGTATTCCGACATAACTTATGACCGAGTCATTCCCAATATAATCTTCATACGGTTTTAGTTTAAGCATTCTCGTACACCAACGTGTGTTAACATCGGGAAGAACTCCATTATAAAGATCAAAATAATATTTAAAATCTTTGTCAGATTTGAGCCATATTATTTTTTTACTGAGGAAGTCTTCTATTTTGTTTATGTATTCGTATGTTTCATCAAGTTCCTCACCTGTATCGCAAAACACATATTCTACATCCTGAATTTTCCCGAGCATATAAACAGCAAGTGCAGAGCTGTCTTTCCCACCTGAAAGAGCAACGATGTGACGAACAGGTTTTTCTATGCTATTCATTTGACCATTGTTTTTATGTTTAGGTTCATCCATCTAAAATTTATCTCTCCAATCATATCTTTTCGTTCTTGAAATCACGTTCTAATTTTTGAATCAACTCTCTCAAAGCGACATATAAAACATTAGAAGACGTCTGGTTTTGCCAGTTTCGCAATTGCGGTTCTAAAGTCGATAAAAGTTTATTTTTTTGTTGAATTTCATCGACAGAGAGTTCTGGGCCGGAATCACCAAAATTTCTCCATGCTTGGCGGAACTGGTCACCAATACCCCCTGCCAATCCTGGAAACCTTTCCAAATCGAGGTCTGTCCACTGATCAAAGGATCTATTGGACACATACGAAAGAGCCGGTTTAGAACTATGGTCATCGGAAATTCCGTTTATTATACTATTTATAAATGGTGTTAGAATTTCATGATTCATTCGAGGGCCTATCCAGACTGCGCGGCGTACAAGTTCCCGCCAACCATCATCATCCAAATGGAGGCTACATTTCTTAAGCAGGACATTTTGCGCATAACTCTTCATTTCGTTGGCATGTCCGAGGAGTGCAGATAAGCAGGCATTTAGCTTTTCAAAAAATCGATCTATGTCATTTGTTCGCATCTCGTTATCGGAAAATGGATTCATTCCGAAACATTCAGGAAGCTCAGTAAAAAGCAGTTCTTCAGGCGAGTGAGCACTCAAAAACCTTTCGCGCATTTCGATTACCATTTTGTCATCAATTTTAGATGACTTCAGAGTTATCGGAGGAAGACCGTTTATGACGCGGAAAAGAGCACGAACAACCGATGCAGTTTTTGAAGAAGTTTTCAATCCAATTGCAAGTCGCTCAACAACAGCTCGACGAATGCCGTCCAAACGAGCCCCAGAGACAGAAAAGAGATCAGGCCTTCGTTGCAATAACTCGAAGTGAGCAGGTTGTGGGTCTGGGACAAAGCTACCTTCCCGATAGATAAAAATATCATCCTGATTAAGTAGATAAAATGCCGTAAATAAAATCGGGTGAACCCCTCTGGGTAGTCCATAGGGCACTTCAGCAAGCCGATCAAACAACGACTGCACTTCAATCTTTTTCACTTCAGCAGTAAAAATATCCCGTTCAAGCAAATCCCAACAGGGCCTCAAATTAACCGAATTTCCAATGGGTGGCGTCTGAAATCCCCAAACGCCTTTAGATTCATCAAACGCGTGCATTTTTGAGGCATAAAGAACGGATTCATAAATACTTCGTTCAGGCGGGAAACCCTCTATTCCAAGACGTTCATGAGAGGCTGATGTCAACATTTTTTCCATAAGACAGCGCCGTGCGGAAGATGCTGCAGAAGAAATTGTTGTCCTTGCAATCAGTTCGTTTCTTAACCATGGACTCTTTGGATATATAAAATCACATACATGGGACAATAATTTCGTCACATCAACCGGAGATTGCAGGATTTGGTCTTCACCATTCCAAAACCACTGGCAAGCGTTTCCCATTGGTGCCTGACGAGGGTCTAACAATGTCTGGAGAAGTTGTGCAATCTTCTGTTCACTCTCAACGAGTCTCAGGCTAAGTTCCCTTCTGGCAACCCTGTCATCACGAAGTTCTTCAGTGTTCTCTTCAACCCACCGCAGACATGCAACCTCTTCAACAACACTTCTCAAGGCATCAATTTGTCTTGGCAAAGCGATGATCAACCGTTTTTGAGCCTGAGTAGCCAGTTCTGCAGATGCGCGTAATGCTTCGGAATCTGCATATGGAATAAGAATCAGAATATTGCCAGACGTGCCTTCAGAAAACTTCATTTTCAAATAGTTTTCTGGTTTATCTATATAATTTGAATATATAATCTTAAAAAATCGATGAGATCCTGTTTCCAGGCTATGGCGACGAGCTACAATCGTTCGCTGCGGCAAATGCCGACGCAATGTTTCTAAAAGCGATCCACCTTCCATCTGAAGGTGACGACGAGCCTCTTTCATTCGAGCGTCAATATCAACGTCGCTACCTTCCCAAACCCGATAGCTACCATCAAGTTGTCTATAGGTGAGTATCGACTGCTGTTTTAGTTTTCCAAGTTCAACTTCGACATTAACCCCCTCGGGTGCGGCACATTCAAGAAATTTAAGAGTAGCTCGAAGTGGGCTCATTTCACCCAGAACATTCAATATTGCTATTGTCCGAATGAGCACATACTGCTGGGGAGATAAATTATGTCGGCTATTAATTACATCATTGGCCTCTAACAGACGCTTTGCATGAGGTAATCTTGCGATCCCCGCTTCAAAATTTGCAAGAATATAAGCATAAAGGTCATGGATTCTTACAAACCCACTGTCTGCATTTACTTTCTTTTGAAGATGTTCTTGAAATCCAAAAGGTTCATGGCTGGTCAAATATGAAAATATGGATCTTTCATTCTGAGCCAACCTACGGAATAAGTGTGACATAGAGAGAAGTACCGTTGGATGTAACGGCCATGCACGTTGCACCATCTCTTGGAAAGATTCACTATTTAATCCTATTGGCAGTGGGGTTGAACTTTTATCAAGCTGGTTAAGAGCGTCATCAATTGAATTCTTTATTTGATCAGGAAGAGGAATGTCTGCCTGAAATACATCCGATAGCATTTGTATGGTTGTTGCTGCGGATTCGGCGAACTGAATGGCTTGAAACCGTTCTTGTACTTTGCTCCATTCAGCACGAATGGTTCGTTCTGCAAGCTCAACATAATCATCGAACATTTGGTGAAGCGTTATCAGAAATAATAAGGGGCAACCATGCTGACGGTTGGCAAACTCAGCAATTTCCTGAAATACATAAACATCCCCACCCTCTTTGTCTTGCAGGGCATATTCCAAGGTTTTTCCAGCTTCATCAATAATCAAAAGTTGGCCAGCATAGCCTTGAATCTTGGCCTCATTCCCAATTTCTTCTATAAATTTTAAAATTGTCGCCGTATCCCGCCAATAATCGCGATCAATGGCTATTTGTAAGCGATTTGATAATTGTTGTGCAGAAGTTGTATTTTTTAAATTAAAAACAGCTTTTCCGAGCCCCTCAAGAATCAATTGTGCAATAGGACGCCGTCGAGCAGTCACAGCAATAGGAAGAAAGCCTTTGCCTCCCTTTGTATGAATTCTCGTTTGTTCGTATTTCTTCGCAAGCCAAGAGTAGCCATTAAACAGAATTTTATTTGCTTTTGTGGCATTTTCATCATTATGTGATAGCAACTGGCAAAGGTATACTGCAAAAGCAGATTTTCCTGTACCGTAAGGCCCGATTAGTGTAAATGCGCGCTGACCATTCTTATCAAATAGGCCATTGCGTAATCGTTCAAGTCCTTTGGCCACATTTGGAGTTACAATATAACCTACAGAACTTTCAATAATTCGCCAGTCATTGGAAAGATTCACGGAACGCAAATAACGAGGTGTAACGCTTATATATTCTGAAATTTTAGATTCGTTTGTCATTAAACACGCCTTTTTTTATAATAGTGATCCAGTAAATCATTTCCGTTTTCGAGCGAACAGTGAATCAAGGCGATACCAGCTGATTCAGTAAAACTGATTTTGGATTCCCACATTGGATTTGTACTAAGGGTGTTTATCGCATCAATCATTGAATTTTCGTCCAGCATAAAAACTTGCCCAGGGCTATATTCGTGATAAAGAGCTTCCTGAATACGCATTGAATTTTTATTCCGGTTTCGGTTAAGGTAGTCCCAAATTGTATATCCTATTATTTCAGGAGGAAGTGATATCTTAGGCCCAATTGCAAACCGATACATTTCGCCATCGGTCATTGGATGGATTAAATTAAGCTCTTGCAGAGGGCAATCAAAGGAGTCCTCAACATTCTTCTTTTTTTCGAAACGCCTTGTGCCAGCATATGATCGAATATAACAATCAATATCTCGAAGAATGACATTATCCGAAGGCGCTTTTTTCGATTCCTGATCAAACTGCCGGGAAATGGCTTCAGCGACATCCCGTTTACAAAATTCAGGTTTATGTAGAAAAGAGAAAATTACACTTCCAGATGTTAAAAAGTTAAGGTTCGATATTAATTTCCAATGCAATAACCAAAGTGATGCATTGTCCTCAAGAAAAGGATCCCATCCATCATCATCATCAAGCAACGAGATTCCGAAATCAGTTGCAGCCCCTTCTGAAATAACTCCGGCCATTTCACACCAGTATCTGATGCTTTCGACCATATTTTTACCGACGCCAAGATCAACTATGGCATCATCATTATTAAAATTCTTTTTTTCTCGTACAAACCTGAAACCTTTTTCCATCCATCCATAGCGGAAAGCGAACGTTTGGTGTCCAGAGAACTTTGGCTTCTTCCTGCTCATTTCATATCCTTACCACAACCAAGTAACATGTTATGTTTCTGAATCAATATTAAACAACTATCAAATTAATTTATTATTATTTTGTATATACCCCAACCACGACATTTTCTGTCATAGTTTCTGGAATAATTATTCTGTATATATTTTTCCAATCTGTTTTATCTCTTCAAGAATTTCCTTTTTCATCTTTTCCGGTGAAATCACCCGAGCGTCTGAACCGAAGGACAGGACCCATCGTTTCACATCGATCCAGCCGTAGGTCTGCATGTCAAGGATAATGGAGCCATCGACGTTTTCGGTGATGGTCTGGTTGCCCGCCCAGATTCGTTCTTTTATGTATCGGGAAACATCGGCTGAAAACCAGATACGGAAATCAAAACATTCATCCATGAAGATCCCGAAGGATTGATTCAAGAAATCCGTGGCATCGAAATCCGGTGGATAGATGAAGGTAGCCTCACGAATAGTGACATTTTTGATTCGTTCGATGGCGAAGGTATAGGTCTCCCCGGAATCAGGGATCTCAACCATTAAATACAGTCCGCCGTCGTGTTCGAACAGGTGAAGGGGATGAACCAGGTATTCCTTGATGGCGCTTGATCGGAATGAGTGGTAATCGATGAAGCAAACTTTTCGACTGATGATGGCACCAAGAATATCCATCAGACGTTCTTCCCACCCAGAGTAATTTTTCGAAAACCTATCACGGCTGATGAAGGCAGATTCCATTGTTTCGAATATGCCCTGCATGGTATCGGATGCAAAACCCTTCAACTTGCCAAAGGAAGAATCGGCATAACGAGAGATGGCTGTATTTTGAAAAATCGAGGACGAACCCTTGATGAAACTGAGGACAAAAAGCTCTGGGAGGGTAAAGCCTGGATCGGGCACGGTCATGTTCGGGAGTTTTCGGGTATAGAATTCTTCGATGAGCCAGACTTTTTCACGTTCACCGTCAAGTTTATCATCATAAACCGGAACACCCATATTCTGAATGGACTCCAGAATACGGTAGACTTGGCGCTCTCCGGTTCCGGACACATCGGCAATTTCTTTTTTTGTGGCTCCACCCGGTCTTGAAAGAAGATCGATGACCTTGAATATTTTTGCAAGATTTTCCCACATGCCCTGCTCCGTGCTGTCCATAATTAATTGAACGATTAATCATAGTAATCAGATATGGATTATTCAAAGACAATAAATCCATAGTCATCAAATTAAGCAGCACCAGTATGATACTGAAGAATAAAGGCTCCCCCGCCCATGCTTGCCACTATTCATTCCTCATCAGTAGACAATGCTATTGAAGAAATCATGGGTTGTCAATAAATTTTAAATATATAAATGTGGTAATTGAAGAAATGACCAAGGGGCGTGTAAGCCAATGTCTGCAGTCATTTTCACGTAAAACAAAGAATAACCCCTTAAAGTCATGCCCCCAATGGCCACTTGCGAGTCTATTCACACGTGTTTATAAAAGGTACTCCTCGCTATACCTAAACGGTCGCAAATTTGCTTAACCGACAAACTTTTATCCGCCATCAGAGCCTGAGCCATTGCTTTTGTTTCTTTAGAAACAGGAGGTCTTCCACCTTTTCGCCCACGTGCTCTTGCAGACTTTAAACCGGATTGAACCCTTTCACGGATTAAATCTCTTTCAAATTCTGCCAGCGCCCCAAAAAGATGAAAGACTAATCGCCCCCCAGGTGTGGTGGTATCAATCTTTTCCGTCATTGATTTAAAGCCAATGCCTGATTCATCCATTTCTTTCACCGTCTTTATCAAGTGGGACATTGACCGGCCCATCCTGTCTAACTTCCACACAACCAGAGTATCACCTTTCCGGCAATAATTTATGGCTTCATCCAATCCAGGCCGATCCGTTTTCACTCCACTGGCAATGTCTGTGAATATTTTTTCACAGCCTTCAGCATTCAAGTTGTCAGTTTGGGG